>OHJF01000146.1_pt1 | contig 77891 bp, 84 predicted proteins | sample 1568521 | NCBI WGS metagenome assembly OHJF01 (sample SAMEA3879570, study PRJEB24766) | human gut metagenome | biome: human-associated habitat; feature: feces | place: USA | collected 1985/1987 | reverse complement strand
CCGCTGAACCACCGGCCATACGTAGGACGCGCCGAAGCCCAGAAACAGGGAAAGAAGGATCAGAAGGAAAAATGGAAATCTTACCCCAGAGAACATGGAGAAATACCCCTTAAACTGTTTCTCTCCGTACTTATTAAATACATATCCTGTCAGGCAGCCCAATGTGATGCCGCTGAATACACCCATATCCAGCACCTGGATGCCCAGAACGGTAGACTGCCCCGTACCGTATAATCCCAGCGGCCCCATCTCTGCCAGCCTGCCGATAAAAGACAGCGTGATGTTATTGGCATTTAAGAACAGAAAATAGGACATCAGGGCGATCAGCGACGCATGGCCCTTGTTCTTTTTCGCCAGTGCTCCCGCGATACCGACACAGAATATTACGCTCAAATTGTTGATCAAAAACATCAGACAATTATAAATCAGCTTTCCCACCAGCTGAAACGGCGCTGCCTGTAAAAAAGGAATCTTCGCTGTGATTGAACCGTTTGTCAGGAGAATTCCGAGAATCAGCACCGTACCGGCAACCGATAAATACATGAGTGGCTGGACAATGGCCTTGGAAAACCGTTCCAGCGCACTTTTCATTTTTTCTTTCATATTCATTTTCTGCGCGCAGAGCGCGCAACCCCTTTCTAATGGACTGATAGTGTGTTGATAATGTGATAAACGAGGAATCCCTTTTCCGCATTTGTCATATCCTTGTGGTACGTCTTTTTCACGTAGTCACCGATTTTCTCCGCACAGCCATACGCCACCGGATACTGGCTTCTGCCGAGTGTGAAGAGAAATTCATCCGCAGACTGGACGCTGCCTTCTCCCAGCACCCGCCTGGCGAAAAACTGCAGATGGCGGACAAAACGGTCGTACGGAATGGAGGTTTCGTCCAGATTCACATCGAAATATTCCGATACGATTTGAAGGATATCGCGCACCATTTGGATACTCTGAATCGTGCAGCTGGCCCTCTGATCCATGGAGGCGTTGACGATGTGAAGGGCAATAAAGCCCATCTCCTCCTCCGAGATCCGAATCCCCATCTTCTTCCAGATGATCTCTCCGGCCTTCCTGGCCAGCATGAACTCCTCTTTATAGAACTGCCGTATCTCCAGAAGCAGCGGATTTTCGCAGATCACGTGATTCTTTTCCCGTTCCAGCGACATGCTGATATGATCGGTCAGCGTAATATACAGATCCTCGCTGATTTTCAAATCGGAGTCGCGGCGGATCATCTCAACCACTTCCTCCGATATGGATAAATAGACGGAAGGGATGTCCTTGACCAGCTTTTCCAGCCTTGTCATCACTCCGGAGTCCTCCAGGGTAAAGATCTTTTCCACCTTTTCCTGTTCAATGGAATCCCCGGGCTTCTTCTGAAAGGCCAGCCCTTTTCCTATGGCAATCATCTCAGGCCCGTCGGCCCCGTTCACTGCCACCACAACATTATTGTTATAAATTCTCTTGATTTCCATGACGTCTCACTCTCCCTCTCCAACAAAAAGACACGGTTACAGCCACAGAATTTTCTCTCCCGCCGTCACGGTTCCCGGCGGCGCCTTATGAACCTCTCCAAACTGTTCGCCGTTTGATACCAGCATCATTGTTACCGTATCATAGCCTGCCCCTTTCAGTACTTCAATATCAAAGTTTACCAGCAGCTGCCCCTTCTTAACCGTATCATCCTGCTTCACATGAACTGTAAATCCCTTTCCGTTTAAGGCTACCGTGTCGATTCCGATATGGATCAGCAGCTCGACCCCGTCCTTCGTCTTAATCCCCAGCGCGTGGCCGGTTGGAAAGAGTGCCACGATTGTTCCGTCTGCCGGTGCATACAGACTGCCGTCTGTCGGAATGACCGCCACTCCATCCCCCAGCGATTTTTCCGCAAACACCGCATCGCTGACTGTCTCCAATGGTACGAGTTCACCGCTTACCGGGCTGAACGCCGCCTTCTCCTGTACCTCCTGTTTCTTCCAGCTTTTAAATAATCCCATGCTTTCCTCCTTTTCTGAAAACAAAAACAGGCTTAACCAAAATCTTAAAAGCACATACGTGTGCTTCTAAAGATCTTGGTTAAGCCTGTTTTCACAGTAACATTCCTTGTTTCTTTACTGATGTGTGATAAAGAAGTAATAGAAGTGTAAAAAATTTTGCCGTTCCTATCCGGCACATGAGGTATGTCGGATAGGTCGGGCGGTTAGGTGTCGGGCAATTCTACCTTGCCGACAAAAGAATAATAGATTTCAATTTCCTGTCTGCGTAACTTGCCCCGGCGTTTCCCGTCAAGGGCAACGCTTTCATGGACAACGATTTTCTCCACAAACTCCCGCAGCAGAGTAGGGGTAAGTTCTTCAATGGTGGTGTGCCTGCGTACCACGTTCATAAACTTTTCAGCGTTTTCGGTGGCTTCCTGCACTTTGGAAAGTTCTTCCCGCAGTTTGGCGGCACGTTCTTTCAGTTCTTTCTGCTCGGCTTCATAGTCTGCCGACAGCTCTGTGAAACGCTCGTCCGATATGCGCCCGGTCACGCTGTCCTCATACAGCCGTTTGAAGATAGCAGAAAGTTCGCTGATACGCTTTTCAGCCGTTTCCAGTTCCTTTTTCTTGGCGGCGTTCCTGCGTCTGTCCCCGTCCTCATTCTGTTCAATCAAGAGCTTCATAAACCGGGCTTCATGCTTTGCCGCATAGCTGGTAACTTTCCGCAGATTGGAGAGTACACCGGCAGTCAAGAGGTCGGTGCGGATAAAGTGCGCCGTACAGTCGGCGGTGCGCTTCTTGTAGCTGCCGCAGATATAACAGTCCTGCTTGCGCTTGTCCGTCTGATACCGCTGCTGGTACATGACGCTGCCGCAGTCGGCACAAAAGAGTATGCCGGAGAACAAGCCCACTTCGTCATAACGGTTGGGGCGTTTGCGCTGCTTGCGTAACTCCTGCACCCGTTCCCACGTTTCCCGGTCAATGATAGGCTCATGGTGGTTCTCAAAAACTGCCTGTTTTTCCGGGGGATTTTCTATGCTGTGTTTCAGCTTGTAGGACGGTTTCTCGGTCTTAAAGTTTACCAGACAGCCCGTATATTCCCGGTTTTCCAGCAGATGAACCACTGTATTTGTCGCCCACTTGCACTCATAGCCGGGGTGGTAGCGGCGGGTGCTTCCCGTCCTGCGGTATTCCAGTGTCCCCGGCGTGGGGATTTGCTGCTCGGTCAGCATACGGGCTATCTTGGTCGGACCGTTCCCGGCAAGGCAAAGGCTGTAAATCTGCCGTACCACCGGGGCGGCTTCCTCGTCAATGATAAAGTTTTCGTCCTCGTCCATGAGGTAGCCATAGACAGGCTTGCTTGTGATGGGCTTGCCGCTCATGCCCTTAGAGCGTTTTACTGCCTTGATTTTCTTGCTCGTATCTCTCACCAGCCATTCGTTAAAGATGTTCCGCAGAGGGGCAAAGTCATTTTCCCCCTGTGCGCTGTCAACGCCGTCATTAATAGCAATAAAACGGACGTTTTTCTGTGGGAAAATCATTTCGGTGTACATTCCCACTTGTAAGTAGTTTCGCCCTAACCTCGACATATCCTTGACGATAACTGTCCCGACTTTCCCGGCTTCAATGTCTGCAAGCATGGCTTGAAATCCGGGTCTTTGAAAGTTTGCACCGGAATAACCGTCGTCGGTGTACCAGCGCAGATTGGAAAATCCATTCTGTTTGGCATAGGTTTCCAAAATCCGCTTTTGGTTGGAAATGGAATTGCTCTCGCCTTGCAGTTCGTCCTCATGGGAAAGTCTTGGGTAAAGGGCGGTAATGAGTTGCTGGGTGGTCTGTCTTAACATAAATTCCTCCGTTTCCGACAGCCAGCCCCACTATTCCGTACCTTGATTGTACCACATGGGGCGGCTGTCTGTATAGCGGCAAAAGCGTCAAATCTGCTTCTTTACAGTCGGTAAAAATGGCGGTTTTTCAATTAGGCTTCTCGCAGCTCAAATATCCGGCGGCGGCTTCTGCTTCCAGCACTTTCATCATCTTGTCAGCGGCGGTGTCGGTCGCCCCCTCCTTGAAAAAGCCGGACACCACAAGGATTGTGTTGCCTATCCTTGTTTCGGTCACGCAGTCCGGGCGGCGGGCAGGGCGTTTGTTTCTTTGGGTGTCGGTCATAGGCAAATCTCCTTTCCGGCAAGCAGCCGTTTCAGCCGTTCCATTTTCCCCTGTGCGGCGGCTTTCCTCAAATTCTCCCCGGTAAAGCAGAGGGGGGAACACATTTCAAGCAGCCGGTCATAAATCCGGGCGTGGGCGGTGTCCTCCGGGTGCTGCAATTCCTCCAGCGTGAGGTTGGTCGTCACAATCAGCGGCTTCCTGCTCCGGTAGCGGCTGTCAATCACGTTATAGACCTGTTCCAGTCCGTATTCTGTGCCACGCTCTATTCCAAAATCGTCAATGATGAGCAGGGGGAAGCTGCAAAGCCGGGAAATATATTCATTCCTGCCCGCAAAGCTGGCGGTAAGGTCGTTGAGTATCGCTGCAAAGTTTGTCATGCACACCGGGACTTCCTGCTCCATGAGGGCATTTGCAATACACCCGGCAAAATAGCTTTTTCCAGTGCCTACCTTTCCCCACAAGAGCAGCCCGTAGTTCCCGTCCTTTATCTGCTCCCAGCGTGCCACATATCCGGCGGCGTTCTTCATCTGCGGGCAGCTTCCGTTATCGTTGGCAAATGTCCAGTCCTGCATGGTCTTGTCGGTAAATCCCTGCCGTTTCAGTCGTTCCACCGTTTCAAGGTGGCTGCGCTGCTTTTCGGCAGCTTCCCGTTCCTTGCGGGCTGCCCGCTGGCAGTCGCACTCTGACGGGTGGCGGTCACGCCCGAAAAAGGTCTTGCCCTCCGGGAAATAGGCTTCTTTGGGCTTGTGGCATTTGCCGCAGTATAACAGCCCGTCCTCCCCGGTGTAATCCTCCGGTGTGACAGTGGTATCAGTCATAGGCAGTATGGTGTTGTGGATTGTATCGGTCATAGGCTTTCTCCCTCCTTGAATGAATAGTCCGGTATGCCTTTCTTGGGCTTCCCTTTGGCGGCGTCCTCCTGCGCCCACTTGTAAATGGTGGCTGCATGGCTTTTATACCGCTTCCCGGTAGAAGCGATATGGCAGGATAGGCGGTCAAGGTAATACTCCCACTTGCCGGGAAAGTCCTTTTCCAGTCCCAAAAGGTCTGCGTCAGAAAGGAATACATTTTTATATCTGCCATAAGCGGCAGGGGGCTGCCCCTCACTCGCTCTTTTTGTTTGGCTCTCTATTAGGTTGTTTATATTAGTTTGGTTAGGGGACGGTTTTCCGACCGTCATAAGGTCAGTTTTCCGGCTGTCAGTTGGTCGGTTTCCTGCCCTTATGAGGGTCGGTTTTCCGTCCGTCAGTTGGTCGGGAAACTGTACCACTGGGGCAGGCACTTTCACATACAGACGGTTGGCGCAAGAGAAGCCCGTCCGCCTGCGCTCCAACAGCCCCGCAGCGTCCAGTTCGTTCAGTGCCCCCTTTATGGTGGTGCTGCCTTTTTTCATCACTTCCGCCATTTCCGCTATGGGGTAGACAATGTATGTCCGCCCCTCGCTGTCCTGCCAGCCGTTCTTCTGTGAAAGGGTGGAACGGTCTAACAGCAGCGAATATAACTCTCTTGCGGTATGGGATAGGTCTGTTTCCAGCAGGAAACGGGGGTAAGGCAGGTAAGCGGGCAGCTCCGTTCCTGCGGTCATATAATCGGCGATAGGGTTCACCTCCTTGTGGTGTCTGTCTGTGGGTTCTGTTACGCTTTTAGGGGGCGTTTTTAAGGGAAAAGGATAAATGTATCACGCACCCTTTGACACCCTCCAAAAAAGCCTTGATTTATGCGGGTTTGAAATGCCCTAAAGCGTGACATTTCTCCCTTTGTTTCCGCTTCCGTTTGGCGGCGTTTATCCGCTTCATGCGTCCGGCGCAGTCCGGGCAGTATTTCCCCCGGTTGGATTTGGGGACAAAGAACGCCCCGCAGACAGCGCAGCGTTTCCGGCTTTCCCGGCGCAAAAGGGCGGCTTCCAGTGCTTCATCAAGGGGCAGGACAGCGGCAGTAAACCAGCGGCAGAGCAGCGAATAGCTGATACTCTGCACACACACGCAAGGCTCACTGTCCTCCAACAGCAGGCAGTTCCCGCTGTCATAGTTGCAGCACTCATGCACAAGGCGGCGGGCTGCCCGGTACTGGCGGTAGTCCATGCGGGGGATATTACCGTTCATGGCTCTGCTCCTTTCTGCGCTGCGGCTCGCTCCGGCGTAAAATCTGGTCGATATTGCCCTTGACAGTCTGTAAGCGGCGGTATTCCTCCCGTTTTGCCCGGTAATCGTTGTAGCCGCTGTTTTTCTCTTTGATAAGGGTTTCAATCTCTGCTTGCAGGGCTTTATAGCTCGGCAGCTTGGAAATGCCGTTCTCCCTGAAATAGCGGGCGGCTGCGTCTGCTATGATAAAGTCGCTTTCGTGCTTCTGTCGGTAGGCTGCTTTTGCTTTGGCGTTTTTCTGCTGTTTCAGCCCGTCCCGGACAGGGCGGGTCTTGGAATAGGCAAGCACCTGCCGTTGCAGCTCCTTTTTCCCGTCCAGTGTCTTTTCCACCTGCTTCAGCTCCGTAAGGCTTTTCCGCATGGCGGTATAGGCGGCAGAACAGGCTTCGTCCAGTTCCTCCGGGGAAGAAAAGCCGTACTGCTGGTAGGCGGTAACGGTAGCCGCCATCTGCTTTAGGTTGTGCTTTGCCGCCCAGCGGTCATAGCCCACGCCCTTGCCCTCGGCTCGCTTGGCTTCCCGGTCAACCATGCGCTGCAAGGTGTTGTCTGCCGGGGTGGTTTTTGTGGTTTTTTCCCCTTGTGACGGCTTTTTAACTGCGACAGGGTATTCGGGTATGGCTTTGGTCTGTTCGGCGGCTCTGTGGGCGTTCTGCGTGAGCAGGGCAAGGACAGCAGCCTTGTCAAAATCGTCCCCCAGCTTCCGGGCTGTGATAGGCTTTGTCCTGTCCGGCGTGAGGTAGGAAAGCCGCCCCCGGCTCTCCTTGACGGTCACACCCTCCCGCAGCAAAAGGGAAGAAAACTCGTCAAAGCTGCCAGCTTGGGAAAGTGCCTGCCGTATCGTCCGGCGCAGCTTCGCCTTGTCCGTTTCAAACTTGGTGGGCTTGGTCGGCTGTCCTGCGGCTTCTCTGGCGGCGTTCTCTTTATCAAGGGCAAGCTGCCCTTTCTTTGCCGCCCAGTATTCCCGTTCGGTTATCCGTTCCTTGCTGCCGTTCAAGAGGTCGATTTGGTAAAGCCCCTCCCGGTGGCACATCTCCATGACTTCACTCTTGAAATATTCCATAGCGGCGTTGGTGCAGCGGTGCTTGCAGCCCTCCCGTGTGTCGGCTGGTCTGTCCATGTAGGGCAGAAGCGGGACTTCATAAATCCGCAGGGAGTTGATGACGATATGCACATGGATATTGCCGCTGTGGTTATGCCCGTCCGGGTGGGTGCAGATTAGGGCTTGGTGTCCGGGGAAATGCTCTTTACAGAACTGCTCGCCCAGCTCCTGCGCCCGGTCTACGGTCAAGCCGTTGTCTGTCCCGTCCCGTGGGTCAAAGCTGATGATATAGTGGTGGCTTTTCACATCTTCCCGTTTTTGGTTTTTCTCATAGCGGAGATTAGCCCGCATACAGGCAACAGCGAAATCCTCGCCCCCGCAGTTGAGGGAAGAAATGCGGTAATCCTCCCTCGGTATCAGCCGCCCGTTTTCATCAAGGGTGGGCTTCATGGTAAACTCGTCATGCTCAAATGTGAGGTAGGCTTCCGCTGCGCCATAGTCGGCATTTTTAGAGCTGATATGTTTGAATGTTGCCAACAGCGTCACCCACTTTCTGCAAGACTTCAAACTTTAGGGCAGCAAGGTCGGAAACCGCCGCCCGTACCTCCCCGGCAAGCTGCGGGTAGGGGCTGTGCCACTCGTTCAGCGTCCGGGCTATCTGGTTTAAGTTGCCGCCGATCCTGCCGTATTCGGCGGTCAGCTTCCCGACAGCGGCAAGCAGCTCGTCATTGACGGGGGAAACAGTTATGATGGGGCGTATGGCTGCCCCGGTTATGGCTTGCCGGATAAACTCGGCTTGGCTCATGTTGCAGGCAGAAAGCCTTTCCGCAAACTCGGCGTATTCTTCCTCGGTCATGCGTGTCTTGACTACCCGGCTGCGGTGCGGCGTGTTATATCGTTTTCGCATGGTAAAACCTCCTTCGGCTGTGCGTGGTGTCCTCTCACTAATAGGAGAAAAACAGGGTGTAAAGCGGAACTGTTTTTGAAAAATCCGAAAAATTATTTTGAGGGATTTTCCAGCGGCGTAAGCCGCATAAGCAGGGTTTGGGGAAGGCACTCCCCAACAAGATTCCCGCAGGGGCAAAATGAGCGATAAGCGAATTTTGGTACTGCGGTAGAATCTTGCTCTAAGAAACTGCCGGACTGCCGTTCACTTCCTACTGCCACTTTTTCGGGAAATCTATAACCAGCTTTTTTATAAAAGGCTGCGGGCTGGCGTTCTTCCCCTTACTCCCTACAAACCACAAAAGAGCAGAATGGACGGACTTTCCGGCAAGAACTTTTCCAGCGGCTCGGTCTTTCCCGACAATAAGGCGTTTCGGAAGCTGCGTTTTGCCCGCTGTCTGAAAAAACGGCAGCCTTTTTTGGTTTCACTATCTAATACGGAACTTTTGGAAATTTGCCAAAAATGGGCGCAAAAAAAGCAGCAAATCTTTTTCGGATTTACTGCTTCGTGTGCCGCTGCGGGGCGGCGGGATATTCAGTTTTTATGTTATCGGTCCAGCCGGAACTTGAACAGGCTTTCAATCAGCTTTGTTCTAATGTAGTCCTCCATATCAGAATTATAATAGCCGTTCATTTTGGAGAAATAGCGGATATATCCGGCATATCGGTCAAGGACAGTTTGTATCGCTATGGGGTCGCCTTCATGTGCTTTTATTATCGTGTCATAGGGGAGAAGTCGGTTGCTCATGGAACAACACCTCCATTTCTTCTTTCAGCCGCTTTAAGGCAAGCTGGATATGCCGCCCGATTGTGCTGCGTGTCCAGCCGCTTTGTTCTCCGATTTCTTTCTGTGTCAAGTGCTGGAAGTAATACAAAAAGATTTCCTCCTGCGTCTGTTCCGGCAGTTCGACAAGAGCCGCCGCAAGGGAATAGCTATCTAAAAATATCGTCTTCCCCCGGACAGAGAACGGATAAGTTTCGCCATAGTCCGGCACTTGAAAATACTCGTCTGTGGTGCTTAGTTGGACAAACTTTTCTTCGGTCAGATATTCAAGGGAGATTTCCCGTTTCCACCTCGCCGCCAGCATACGGGCAGCGTCAAAGGACGCATGGCGAATAACAATCCGGCAATAGGTATCATGGGTATAGCGGATATGTTCTTGATAGGATTCCTGTTCAGTCATGGAAAATCCCCCTTTCTTCGATTATGGGAAAGGGCGGTAGCACTTTTTACTGTCGCCCCTTGATTACCCACCAGCAAGGACAGACGGGGCTGTCAATGGTGGGCGCAGCCCATTCACTTGCCGTTGACTGGCTCGGCTGATTCTGCTATGGAAAAATATTTATTTTTCAATTTCCTCAATAAGATTTACCATTTCGATTGCACTGACAGCACAATCATATCCCTTATTTCCCACCTTTGTTCCTGCCCTCTCAATCGCCTGTTCAATACTGTCAGTAGTAAGTACACCAAACAGTACGGGTATACCGCTTTCCAGAGAAACAGTAGCAATCCCTTTCGCCACCTCACTGCATACATAGTCATAATGACTGGTTGAGCCGCGAATAACCGCCCCCAAACAAATTATTACGTCATACTTTCCGCTTTTTGCCATTCTGGACGCAATTAGAGGGATTTCAAATGCTCCGGGAACCCACGCCACATGAATATTTTTTTCTTCTACGTCATGACGGAGCAAAGCGTCCATAGCCCCTCCCAACAACTTAGCAGTGATAAATTCGTTAAACCTTGCCGCTACAATCCCAACTTTGATTCCTTTTGACACAAGTTTTCCTTCAAATGTTTTCATATCGTATTTTCCTCCTGCGATTTAGTATTTTAGAATATGTCCCATACGTTTCTGCTTGGTTTTGAGGTATAACAAATCGTGCGCCGTAGCGTCCATTTGGAGCGGAATACGTTCCGTGATTTCAAGCCCAAATTCCGCAAGCTGATAAACTTTATCTGGATTATTCGTTAAAAGCCGCATACTTGATACGCCCAAATCCCGTAAAATCTGTGCGCCGATATAATATTCCCGTTCATCGCCTGAAAAGCCTAATGCAAGGTTTGCTTCTAACGTGTCCATTCCCTGCTCTTGCAGCTCATAGGCACGCAGCTTATTGATAAGCCCGATACCCCGTCCTTCCTGCCGCATATAGAGCAAGATACCCCGTCCCTCTTTTTCAATCTGCGTCATGGCTGAAGCAAATTGCTGTCCGCAATCACAGCGTAGGGAGCCAAAGGTATCACCGGTCAAACATTCCGAATGAACACGGCATAGAATATGTTTCCCATCTCCGATTTCCCCTTTTACAAGAGCAATATGATGTTCTCCATTTAGCTTATTTACAAAACCATATGCGATAAAATCCCCATATTTGGTCGGCATTTTTACAGTTGTTACCCGCTCGACCAAATGGTCATGGCACTTACGGTAATTTTGCAAATCTTGTATGGTAATAAATTTTATTCCAAAACGCTCTGCCAGTTCAAAAAGCTCTGTTGTTCTCATCATCGTTCCATCTTCACGCATGATTTCACAGCATAATCCACATTCTTTTAATCCAGCCAACCGGCATAAATCTACAGTTGCTTCCGTGTGCCCGTTTCTCTCTAACACACCATTTTTCTTTGCAAGCAGTGGAAACATATGTCCAGGTCTACGGAAATCCTCTGGCTTTACATTTTCCTCCACACATGCAAGGGCGGTGATTGAGCGTTCAGCAGCAGAAATTCCGGTAGAAGTTGTTACATGGTCAATAGAAACAGTAAAAGCCGTTTCATGGTTATCGGTATTTCTTTCTACCATTTGCGGAATTTTGAGCTTGCTTACATAGTCCTCTGACATAGGCATACAAATCAGCCCTTTTCCGTAGGTCGCCATAAAGTTAATATTTTCCGTTGTTGCGAATTGTGCTGCGCAGATAAAATCCCCTTCATTTTCCCGTTCCGCATCATCTGTTACTAAAATTATTTTTCCTTTTTTCAAATCTTCAAGTGCCTCTTCGATTTTATGAAACGCTGCCATGCGACATCCTCCTAATAACCATATTTCTCTAAAAATTCCTTTGTGATATGACTGTCCGTGTTCTGTTTGAAAGACAAGAATTTTCCAACATATTTTCCAACTATATCTGCTTCCAGATTGACAGAATCACCCTCTTTTCGCTCATTCAATACTGTTTGTCTGACGGTATGGGGAATCGCTGAAATAGAAAATCTATCTCTGTCGGCTTTGGCAATTGTCAAACTGATACCGTCGATTGCAACAGAACCTTTTTCTACAACATACCTCATGATTTCCGGGTTTGTATGTATGGTAAACCAGACCGCATTATCATCTTTTTGTATGTACACGATTTTGCCTGTGCCATCTATATGTCCGGAGACAATGTGTCCTCCAAATCTTCCGCTTGCCGACATTGCTCGTTCCAGATTCACATGACCACCAGGGATAAGGGCTGCCAGTGCAGAACGGTTTAAGGTTTCGTGCATAACGTCCGCAACAAATGAGCCTGAGTACAGGGCTGTAACAGTTAGACAAACTCCATTTACTGCAATACTATCCCCTATTTTCATATCCTCCAGCACTGTTTTCGCACAAACTTCAAGGACGACGGAAAGCTGTCCTTTTTTGATTTTATGAACCGTTCCGATTTCCTCAATGATTCCCGTAAACACTTTGCTCTACCTCACTTTCAATCAGAAAATCTTCACCCAGCGGAAGAACACAGCTATTCTTTAATCGGAAAGCCGCAGTAGGATAGCAAATGCCCTCTCCCTCTATCGGAGTTTTTGCAGCCTGTCCACCAAATAATTTAGGTGCGATATAAGCCTGCACTTTCTGTACAATACCGCTGGAAAGAGCTGCCCAATTTAACGTCCCTCCACCCTCCAGCAAAATGCTGTCAATCTGTTTTTCCCCTAATAAATACATAAGCTGTTCTAAATCCACATGACCGTTTCTTTCCTCGACAAGCAGGACATGGCAGCCTTTTTTCTCATACAAGGCACATCTTTCTGCGTCCCTGCAACAGGTTGCAATTATTGTAGGAATCTGCTTTGCTGTGGAAACAACGTTCGCACTTAGAGGTATGCGAAGCGTGGTGTCACAAATAATGCGAATCGGATTTTTTCCACCCTCTATCCGGCAGGTAAGCTGTGGGTCGTCTGTCAATATTGTTCCGATTCCTGCCATAATTGCAGCATATCGGTGACGCTGCTGTGCGACATGGCGTCGTGCCGTTTCGCCCGTGACCCATTTTGACGCTCCTGTTTTAGTTGAAATTTTTCCGTCCATTGTCATGGCATACTTCATCACTACAAAAGGACGCTTGGTTTGAATGTAATGGAAAAACACTTCATTGAGCCTCTCGCAGTCCTCCTGTAAAATATGTTCTGTCACCAAAATCCCTTGTTTTTTTAGAATTTGTATTCCTTTTCCGCTGACAAGGGGATTGGGGTCACCAGAACCGATTACTACCCGTTCAATGCCTGCTTCCATGATTGCATTGATGCAGGGCGGCTGCTTTCCATAATGGCAGCAAGGTTCTAAAGTCACATACATGGTCGCACCTTTTGGATTTTCTGTACATGCCGCTAACGCATTACGTTCTGCATGAGCTTCGCCATATTTTTCGTGCCAACCCTGCCCGATTATCCGTCCTTCCTTTACAATGACAGCTCCTACCATAGGGTTAGGAGAAGTAAAACCGCATCCTTTTTTTGCAAGCTGTAATGCGATTTTCATATAATCACTGTCATTCACAGTATCACCTCCACAAATAGAAAATGCCTTGAACAAAATCGTTCAAGGCAAAAGCAAAAGAGCGCAGGGAATACCTGTGCAAATATAAAGCTCTGGAATATAAAATATCCCAGAGCAATCGCTTTACACGCAGAAAAGAAAACTTTCCTGCGCTTCTTAATCTTCTTTCATCCAGACTATACTGTCGGCTTCGGAGTTTCACCGAATCATGCCTTGCGGCTCGTGGGCTATACCACCGGTAGGGAATTGCACCCTGCCCTGAAGATTTTATTCAATTTACAGGATAAGTATAATCATCTGTTCAATAGTTGTCAAGATTTTTTAGGAATAATGGGCTGCTGCCTGTTCAAATTCTTGTGTGTTACTTTACCGCACATGAGCATTGGCGCCGGGGTTGTCGTTGCCGTAACCTTCCAGCAGGTTGATAACGCCCCAGATACCGAGACCGGCACCGAGCGCGATAACGAGGGTCTGAAGAACGGTGATTGCCTGTTCAAAAAATGCCATATAGTTTGTTAGCCGGAATCTGATTAAAAAATAGGTTTGTCATGTTTCATAGGCATACAAAAGCCGGAACAATCTGCCGCCCGGTTTCCGGGGGCATGATTCCGGCTGTCCTCCTTTTTCATTATTTTTCTTGCGATTGTCCGCTTTGTACGCCAATGGCCTCAACAGAGGCAGTTGCGGCAAATAGATACGATCACTCCTTTCTCAGCGGAACCGTATTACACGCCCTCCGTGTCTACTTCATATACATCGCAGACCTCATCAGGCTTGAGTTTCAGTCTGGCAGACAAAAATGCTTCAATATCAAAGGTATTTCGCTTGTCTGCATCAGCTGTGTATTTGAAATTAGGGTGTCTGGTAATGTCATACTTGTCTGAAAGAAACGGACGCACACCGCGCAACTGCAAGATGCACTTGCCGCCATCCATAACTGCCAGCTCGTCCTGGCTCATCAGCTCTTTTCCCAATTTCTGATAGTTGAGCGAGTGGGAGGTCTCCCGTCCCCGGCTCTCTCCGGTGTTGTAAGTGTCTATGGTCTCCTTTCCCAGAACAGCCGCCAGCTCTTTCAGCGTTGTTGGCTCTTTGCCACCCAGGAAGATGGAAGTATCCATATTGCCGATGATGGTATCGGCATTATCTTTGTAAATTGCCTTGAGCTGGCTCTGTGCCTGCAACACCAGACAGGCAGAGATTTCACGGCTTCGGATGGTGGCCACCAGCTTTTCCAGCTTCGGAATCTGCCCGATGTTGGCACACTCATCAATCAGACAGCGCACATGAACCGGAAGCCTGCCGCCATACACATCGTCGGCCTTTTCACAAAGCAGGTTGAATAACTGGGTGTAGCACATGGAAATGAGAAAGTTAAAACTGTCATCCGTATCACTCATAATGAGGAACAGAGCCGTTTTTCTGTCTCCCAGCGTATCCAGTTCCAACTCATCGTAGGATGTAACCTCGCGCAGCTCCGCAATATCAAATACGGCAAGACGCGCACCGCAGGAAATCAAAATCGACTTAGCGGTTTTGCCGGCTGCCAGCTTATATTTCTTATACTGCCGCACTGCGAAGTGGTTTGGTTTTTCCGATTCCAGTGCATCAAACATCAGGTCTACAGGATTTTTGAACTCCTCGTCATCCTCCCGGACTTCCATGGCGTTGATGAACTCGATGAGGGTGGAGAAGTTTTGCTCCTCCACCGGAGCTTCATAGTGGATATATCCAATCAATGCGCAATACAGCAATGTTTCCGCCTTGACCCAGAAATCGTCTCCGGCCTTGCCCTCGCCTTTGGTATTAGCGATCAGCGTTGTCACCAGCTTCAAAATATCCTTTTCCGAGTGGATGTATGCAAAGGGGTTATAGTGCATGGACTTCTTGAAGTTGATGGTATTTAGGACCTTGATTCGGTACGGCTCATAAATGACCTTGCCGTGCTTATCCTTCATGGGCTTTCCGTCCTTCCCCAGCTTGGGCGCACCCCTTTGGAGCATTTTTCCGCACTCCACCAGAATTGTTCCCTTCGGGTCCGTCACAACATAGGAGCTGTGCATCTGCATTAGGTTGGGTTTCAGCCAGAATCGGGTCTTACCGGAACCGGAGCCGCCAATCACCAGTACATTTTTGTTTCTGGCAGTCTTGGGGTCCTTGGGGCGGCTGTTCATGGTCAGGCTCTCCGTTTTCGTCAGAATCACATTGTTCTGAAATACAGGATCAACGTAAGGTGCAATATCCTCACGAGTTCCCCAGCGGGCCGAACCATATTCCAATCCATGTCGATATTTCTTGGCGTTCTTGCTTTTAAGATACACCGCCAGCCTCAGACTGCCTCCACAACACAGCCCTACCAACAAGTCCAATGGATGCAGGCTTGGCCAGAAACTTTGCAGCGCCCCAGGCAGAACCGCAACCAGCGAAAGAAACTTTTCTGAAGCATCCGCCCCTTGTGCCATTCGCCATGCCTCTCCAAAATTGGTAGCAAACAGCCCCAGCAGGATATACGGCATATTCAGCAAAATGAGCTTTTTGATGTCCAATGTCTTTTTCATCGTTCCAGCTCCTTTCGCTTGGTGCGATCCACCACAGCATTTTTAACCATCTCTTTGAACTGGTTAAGTTTTGCCAGTACGGACGGGCGCTCTGTTTTCGTTGCCTTTTTGACCTTTTTGTTGGTGTACTCTGTAAAAGCTGCTGTCAGAGCATCTGCATCACGGCCTTTGAAAAAAATCAGGTACTTTGGCGGAGAACTGCTGCGGTCCTTTTTCACCGCATAATCCACACCATATTTCCGGGCGATTTTCTCAAACTCCTTGATAGAGGGGTCTGTGATCTCAATGTTGGATATTCCCTGATTCTGCCCGACAAGCTGCTTCACAGTCTGTTTTCCATGCGGAACAACCGGCGCATCACGGCTTCTCTGTTTTTCCAGCTTCTTTTCCTTTCGATGTGCCATGTACTTGCTTATGGCAGCCTTAAACATTCTGCCGGTAAACTTTGTTCCACTGACAACCAGCGTCAAAGTTCTGTTTTCCACTTCTTCCTGCATTTTCTCGCCTCCTTTCCACAAAATGTGCAGGGGTGGTGCACTTCTTTCTAAGGCGGGACCACCAGCCGCCGGAGAAAATATTTCTTCATCGCTCCATCCCGCGGTTCTTTTTCTTTACCGGCTTCTTATCCGGCAGATTCCACTCTTCCCGAAACTCTGCCACACCTTTGGGGTCAAATGCCTTCAACTTCTCCAGATCAAAGGCAACGGCAGAATATTTTCCATATCCGGACTGCACCTGATATGGAAGCACCTTCCCCAACTTGTTCTCTTTGATGAATCGCAGCAGGTCCTTGCTGATGTCACCGGAAATAAACGCCTCTCCGGGGCCCAGGGAATATCCTGGTAGGTTCACCGTCATATCTGCAAACGCCTCTGCTCCATCTTCTGTATGGGTAATCATGCCGATATAAAGCCGCTGATTATTCGCATACATTCCAAGTTGCAGCGATATGGTTTCTTCCCCATATTCCCACTTAAAGGGTACTTTCTTTTCCTCATTCATATCGGATTCCTCCTATCGTATCTGTTCTTTGTGGTCATAAAACAAATCTCCATTTCTGACCTTTGCATGGCTGAGAATCTTGATCTGCCCATTTGCCTGACTGTCCAGAGCTTTTTCATAGCCTATATCTGACAAAAACAGGCGGGTGCGTTCTCCTTTCCAGCCAACCGGGGAGTCATGCGTCAGTACATCAAAAATAATCATGTGCCGGGTGTTCTCCGCAAATCGCTGGAGATCCATGTAGTCATGACCGTGATAGTTCTGCGCCCCGGCTTTCTGGCGCATTTCCTCCATCAGCTGCCCGATTGTTTTGCCTTCCTGCATAAAACCCACTTCCTTTCCGTTCTTATGAGACCAGCAAGATCATCTCCCGCAGCTGAGCAAAGTAGAGCTTTCCCTTTGGCGTAACCAGCGTGTAGGAGCCGGTATGCCCGTGATTGCAGTAGTCTTTCACACAGAACAGCCCCGTATTTTTCACATTGGCATAGGGCAGCACATTGCCGGATGCTGTGCGGTACACAAACCGTCGTTCTATCAGAAACCGAACAAACCGGCGCTCCGGGACATCCAACTCTTTGGCGGTTGTCCTGAGATTGGTGCTGTGCTTTAAGTCGATGAACAGGTCATAGAAAGCGGCTTTGCCCTCCAGCTGTGCATTTTCCTTACGCAGAGAAATATTTGCTTCACGCTCAGCCAACAAGTCTGAGCAGAGCTTCATCAGAGCCTCCGGGGAAGTAGCTACCTCCCAAAGCTTTTCTCTTGTGAGATAGGCCCCGTGCTTGCGAATGGTAGGCAGAACCTCATCGAATACCCACTGTTCAAACTGTTCTGCCGATGGCAATTTGCTGTGAACAATCAGGCGGTACAAATCTCCTTCGGGGATAAAAGTCATACTGATTTTGCGGTCGGGGCTTTGTGGGTGAGGTGCGTCGCGTTTCACGACATACCTACAATGGCGGATAATTGCATCGCGGGAATTGCTGTACCCCAGCGCAGCGGCCACATCCGTTCCGCAGAACAGGTATTTGCCGTTTTCTTCGATGACCCGGATACTGCCAAACTCCGGGTTTTTGAAAATTTCCATCTGGTTCATGTCGTGCCTCCTTTGGCATGATAAAAGGCGGCCTTTACCAGCCGCCTGCGTGCATATCGTGGTTGACCAATGAAGTGAAGTGATTATTCATGGTGGTAGGCGCATTGAACAGCACCGCAAGCAGGTACTGCTTCATGTTGCGTACCTGGGTGGTGTTCTTTTGCAGACAGTCCATGACAAACTCGATGTGGGAGCTGTCCAGTTTCAAAAAACGGGAACGCACGATCTCGTGAGGAAAGTCTGCCCCAGAGATCCGGGTGGTCTTTCGTCTGGCACAGACCGTTTCTACCAACAGCTCTACGATCTCATTCAGGTCATCCAGGTAGAGAGGATAACGCTGCTTCAGACAGTCATACTCGATATTCTCCAAAATCAATTCCCGATAATTTTCTATCTCTGTGACAGACATCGCATCTCTTCCTTTCCGTTCCGGCGGTCTTGCCGCCGCTGTTTCCCGGAAGGGAATGGAATCGGTACTTGATCCATAAGTAATTGATTTTTCTGTATTTGATTTCTCTATATTTAATTCTGCGGGCTTTTCCGTATCCGGTTTTACCATATCCGGGTTTTCCGTATCTGGTGAAGCCGTATCCGGCTGGGGCGTATCCGGGTTCTTCGGCTGTGGTTGCTCGTAGATAACATACTCGGTATCGCTGATCCGACCCTGCCGGTCTCGCAGCTGATAGCGGACAATGTACCCGGCAGTTTCCAGCTCCCGCAGCGCGCCGCCGATAGCGTCCACGCCCTCTTTGCAGATGGCGGCAAGCCCTCTGGTGGTATAGTTCCAGTCCTCCGGTAAGGACAGCATCATGGAAAGCAGCCCCTTGGCTTTCAGGGACAGTTTCCCGTTGCGTAAATGGTGATTGCTCATCACGGTATAATCTCTGGTTCGTTCAATGCGAAATACGGCCATTGACCTCACTCCTTCCAAATTTCTCAGGATATGAAAAAAGCCACAATCCTGTAAAAAGAATTGTGGCAGTCAGCTGTTTTGTTCACTTTTTCTGCGCCGGTAGGGGCGCTTGGGAATGGGCGGTCTGTCCAACAGGTCATTTCCCTGAGAGAATGGCAGAGTTTGCAGAACACGGTCAATCTCTATAAATTCCATACCATGCTGGGAATGGCAATCCTCCCGGATTGCTTCCCGGATTTCCTTTACAGTACACATTTCAATCCTTTCCTTTCGCAGTAATGATTTGTTTATGAGTGGCGGCGGTGTTTTCCCGGTTTGAAATCGAGGATATGTCCCTCAATCACACGAGCGTAACGCTTGATCTTGATCTCCCGACGCTGCTGGCTTTGCAGGGCGGCCTGATACCCGTCCTCGGTCAAAAACAGCCGCATTTCCTCTCCGGGACTGCCGTAAGCTGTGCTGGGACGCAGGACGGAAAACTCAATCATCCAGCGTGTGTCATCCCAAAACCTCTCTACGGCGAGAATGTTGTGTCCTTTCAGCTCGCGGGCTGAAATATCCCTCATAGGCAGCTCCTTTCATCGTTCCTGATCTCTCTGGCGTTTTTTCTGCCACTGTTCCAGCAGCTTGATAATAGTTTCCTGCATCCGCTGGGGCGTATAGCTTTTAGGGAAATACTTCCGCAAGGTGTCAGAGGTAAATGTCACTCGGTCCAGATCGCTTTTCTTTTCCTCACCCATGATGACACGCATCATATCGAGGGTCAGATGCCCCTCCTGACTGTATTTCTTGAGCCGCTGGGCTTGAGAAAGAGAAGGGGTAGCCTGTTCGCTGTCCATCGCGTCCAGCAGGTCTACCTGTTCTTCCTTTTTGAGAAAGGACAGCTCATAGGCAGGGTTCAGGGCAATCTTCTTTTCATCCACCATATCCATCAATTCAGGAATCAATTCTGTCAGACGGATATAGCGCTGAATTTGATTTCGACTTTGCCCCACCTGTTCAGCAAGCAACTGGTCTGATCGCTTTTGTGTCCCAACTTGGGACACATTTTCTTTACTCGGTCTGCCAGCCTGTCTTTTCATGGCATCCAGCTTCATCTTGTAGGCAAAGGCTCTTTCACTTGGGAGCAAGCTTTCTCGCTGCAAGTTGCTGTCAACCATAATGATCGTGGCGGCATCATCATCCAAATCCCGAACAATGACCGGCATGGTCTCCTTGCCTGCCAGCTCACTGGCTCTGTGCCGCCTGTGTCCGGCTACCAGCTCATAACCGCCCTCTGGGTCCGGTCGAGCAATCGCCGGAACCAGAACGCCATACTGCTTGATACTGTCAGCGGTCTCCATCATGGCTTCGTCATCCTTGACTTTGAATGGGTGGTTCCTAAAGGGATGCAGCTCAGACAGCGGAATCTCCTGAATCTTTTCCAGCTTTGCATCTTGACGGCCTTCTTCGGTGGAGAATAGATCATCTACCGAGGCCAGCTCTATTTTTTTCGCGCTGCTTTTCAAGTTTCAACACCTCCTTCGTCAGATTTCGATACCCCTCTGCCACTTTGCCGCCAGGGTCATGGGCGAAAATACTTTTTCCCTCTGCGCTAATTTCCTTTGCCCGGACAGAGTGGGGAATCTCTGTGCCGAATACTTTGATCTTGCTGCCATAGGTCTCACGCAGGAGCGCGGAGATCTCTTTGGCAAAGTTGGTTCGGCTGTCCACCATCGTCAGCAGGATACCGTCTATCTGGAGCTTGGGGTTGATCTGCCGCTTTACCTTGTTTACCGTGGAGAGCAGCTGTTCCAGCCCTTTGGCGGGCAGATACTCCGCCTGAACGGGAATGATGATCCTGTTCGCAGCGGCCAGCGCATTGACTGTGAGCATACCCAGGGAGGGCTGGCAGTCGATGAGGATATGGGAGTATTGCCCCTTCAGCGCGTCCAGATATTGCCGCAAGATAGTCTCACGGCTCATGGCGTTTACCAGGGATACCTCCATACCGGATAACTGGATGTCCGCAGGCATCAGGTCTATACCCTCTGGGTGGTGCAGGATACCCTCGCCGGGACGAAGCGGCTCATCCATCAGGATACGTCCCATAGCGTCCGACAGCGTAAAGGGCAGCTTGTCAGGCTGTGGATTGCCCAAGCTAATCGTCAGACTCCCTTGCGGATCTCCGTCGATCAGCAGGACTTTCTTCCCAGCCTGTGCCAGCCCGATTCCCAAGTTGGCACAGGTCGTTGTCTTGCCAACGCCGCCTTTCTGGTTGGCAATGGCAATGATTTGCGTGTTCATTGACTTCACCTCATTTCTAATTGTTGCTATTGCTTCTGGAAATAGAAAAAGCCGCCACTCCAAAATAAAAAGTGAAGTGACGGCTCTTTCTATCGCCGGAATACGAGTTCCTGAAATGAAAAAAGCACCCAGTCATTTATGATCTGTGTGCTACATCAAATTCATATTCAATTATTCAAATTAGCTCAAACTATGCCAAACTGCCACAGCCAAAAAAACGAGGGGAAGGAGGGCTGAAAAGCACCCCTAAAATCGGCTCTCGGTTAACCACTTTGGGAACCACTTACCCCTCTTTTCGTCCTCTTTTTGGCCAGTTAACCACTTGCGGACCACTAAAAACTGGGTGAAAACGGCTCTCGTTTTGCCAAATTTGGTCAAACCATATCAGCCCGTTTAGATATAGTAAAACCCCGGAAAACCTTGATTTTCCGGGGTTTTTGAACCATTTTGATATAGTCTGAGCAGTCGATTATCGCTTGCTGAACTGCGGAGCGCGACGGGCTGCTTTGAGACCGTACTTCTTTCTCTCTTTCATTCTCGGATCACGTGTTAAGTATCCTGCTTTCTTGAGAACCGGTCTGTACTCAGCGTCTGCCTGAAGAAGCGCTCTGGAAAGGCCGTGACGGATAGCGCCTGCCTGTCCTGTGAATCCGCCTCCGTGTACGTTTACAAGTACATCGAACTTGTCAACTGTCTCTGTAGCAACAAGCGGCTGACGAACTACAACCTTTAATGTCTCAAGGCCGAAATACTCGTCGATGTCTCTCTTGTTGATTGTGATCTTACCTGTACCTGGTACAATATATACTCTGGCGATAGATTTTTTTCTTCTGCCTGTTCCGTAGAATTTTGCGTTAGCCATTAGTGTTTCCTCCTTCCAGCACCTTTAATTAAAATTTGATCTCTAAAACTTCCGGCTTCTGAGCTGCCTGCTCATGCTCTGGACCTGCATATACGTGAAGTTTCTTAATCATGCTTCTTCCTAAAGGTCCCTTTGGAAGCATTCCCTTAACTGCTAACTCGATAACCTTCTCCGGCTTCTTAGCCATCATCTCTTTTAAGGTTGTCTCTCTCATTCCGCCTACATAGTCGGAGTGATTGTAGTAGATCTTCTGGTCAAGCTTCTTGCCTGTAACCTTGATCTTGTCAGCGTTTACTACGATTACGTAGTCGCCGCAGTCGATGTGTGGTGTGTAGATCGGCTTGTTCTTTCCTCTTAAAATCTTTGCTACCTCAGATGACAGACGACCTAATGTATAACCTGTAGCGTCAACTACATACCATTTTCTCTCAATTGTTGCTGGACTAGCCATAAAACTCTTCATTGGTTGACCTCCTGTTTACTCAGTTTTCGAGATTAACTTTATCAATAAAATATCTGTTCCGGGGCTTTGGTACAGACATTTCTCACTGATGTCACAGTTATACATTATATTACACGTTGCCAGACGTGTCAACCTCTTTTTCCCTTTAAAATCAAGGTTTTTCCGGTTTTTATGGCAGTCCCGCCCCACCGCCTGCGTGCTTTCTGAAATTCTTCCGGCAGGGAGAGGCGCCTCTTTGATGGATTCTCCTGTATGGCTTCCTATGTAAACTTTATATAGATCATTTATATAGGAAGAAACTCCTTCTGCTCAGCGGCGCGGCCCTTTCCCGCGAGAGCCTTTCCGTGAGAGCCTCTACCTGAGCCCCGGAACCTCCGTCTCCAGCTCTACGATAAATTCTTCTCCGTCCACCACTACGCGGTATTTTTTCTTTGCCACATAGGGGTTTCCGGACGCTGCAGCTGACGCCACGGCCATGGCTACGGCCTCCCTCTCCTTTGCGCTGCCCTTCTCAGGCACAAAGTCGAGTTTTTCCCTCATTGCCTTTAATTCCTCTAACTCCTTTACGAAGGCATCCTGCGCCTCCTCCACGGTGACGGCCCGGAAGGTTACCTTGCAGCCGGGCTTCAGCTGGGCTGCCTTCGGAAGATCTACAGAAATCACTCCCGCAATCTTCGTGTAGCCGCCGGTTGTCTGGTGATCTGCCATCATCACGATGGGCTGTCCGTGGGACGGAACCTGAACGGCGCCGAAGCTGATGCCGTCTGTGATAATGTCTCCGCCGTTTTTGTGCTCAATGGTCTCCCCCTCAAACCGCAGTCCCATGCGGTCTGCCTCGTTGGTGAGGGTGTAGGTGCTGCTCAGAAAGGTCTGAATTCCCTTTTCTGTAAAGCAGTCGTCCTGAGGGCCCAGGATCACCCGCAGCTCGCAGGAGGCCCCTGAGAAGTCATCGGCAGGGAGAACGCGTCTGCTCATGTTCGGAAGAGTGGTCTTTGGAGCAGTAAATTCAATCTCATCCCCAGGTCCCAGCTTCCTTCCCTCGAAGCCTCCCAGGCTGGATTTCAGGTGGGTGGACTTGCTGCCCATCACCACCGGAATATCAAGCCCTCCGGCAAATGCCACATAGGCGCGGCTTCCGCTCTTAATTCCCATAAAGCTCATGGTATCGCCTTTTTTTGCAAGGACTGCCTGATACATGGGGATATCCTTTCCGTTGAGCTTCGCCCCCAGATCGCCTCCGGTCACTGCGATGATATTGTCAGAGGTAAAGGTAAACATCGGCCCCATGAGTGTCACCTCCAGGACAGCCTCATTCTCATCATTTCCCACCAGAATATTGGCCTTTCTGAAGGACAGAGTGTCCATGACTCCCGCTGCCGGAACGCCGAATTCCTGGTATCCGGTGCGGCCCATGTCCTGGATCGTTGTGATAAATCCTCCGTTTGCAAATTTAATGCCCATGTCCTACACCTCCTTCGCGTATTTCACATACTGGTACGTGCTGTCTGCTACCTGTTTCTCGATCTCTCTGTACTCCTTCTCTGTGACAGAGCGGAATTTGATATACTGACCTGCAGAGAGAAGGATCGGCTCCTCCCTGTCGGCATCGTAGAGCTTAAGAGGGGTACGCCCGATTAACTGCCAGCCTCCCGGCGAGGCCACCGGGTAAATTCCCGTCTGCTCTCCGGCAATTCCCACAGAGCCGCCCTCGATCTTTACCCTGGGGCTTGTGAGACGCGGCGTCGCAATCTCCTTGCTCATTCCGCCCAGGTAGGGGAAGCCGGCGATAAAGCCCAGCATGTAGATCAGGTATTCCTTCGAGGTGTGAATCTTTATCACCTCGTCCACCGTCTTGTGGTTGTGCTTTGCCACGTTCTCGATGTCAGGCCCCATCTCTCCTCCGTAGAGGACAGGGATCTCGATCACCTCAGGCGGTGGAATCACGATGCTTCCCAGAGAGCCCATAAGCCCCTCAAACTCCTTCGTCAGCTCCTGAAAGCGGATAACCTCCGGCCTGTAATTGACCAGCAGAGAGCGGTAGGTGGGAACGGTTTCCACGATTCCCGGAATGCCGCTCTTTTCCACCGCAATCTTAAAGGCCCTGATCTGTCTGTTGATCTCAGGGCTTATCTCATTTCCAAACTCAACGCTCACAGAGCTGTCGCCTGCGGCGAGATATCTGATTTTTCCCATGGCCATTTCCTCCATTCTTCCAACATGCGCCGGAAACCCTTTCCGGCCCCGGCGCATCAATTTCTGGTTCTTATCAATGATAATTCTGTGTTCAGCGCACCTTCGCGGCTGCCTCTTATCCGAAGATGGTGAGAATGCTTGGCAGGGATCTCACCGCTCCGATTCCCGTTAAGATTACAGCCACTATGCCGAGAACCAGGAGAATCGTCGGATGTTTATAGTGATCTCCCACAATCTTCTTATTCCTGCTGGCTGCCAGAATCGTGATCAGCGTCAGCGGAAGAATCAGTCCGTTGACAGCGCCTGCCAGTACCAGAAGGGTTGCAGGCTGTCCGAGCAGCGTCATAACAACGGTTGATACGGCGATAAAGCCAATGACAAACCACTTCTCATTCTCCATAATAAACGGATGCAGCGTCTTTAAGAAGGAAACAGAGGTGTAGGCTGCTCCGATAATGGAGGTAGTGGCGGCAAAGAAGATAACAAGGCCGAAGATCTTATATCCGATCACGCCTGCTCCTGCCCGGAAGGCCTCTGCCGGCGGGCTGGCAATCCATCCCTCTGAGCCTACAATCTCAGGCATGGCTGTCACCACACCCAGAACTGCCAGGAACAGCAGGATTCTCATGGTTCCTGAAACGCCCACGCCCATTAATACAGACTGGCGAACCTTCGGAAGATCCTTCTCACCCTTGTATCCTGCATCGAGAAGCCTGTGGGCTCCTGAGAAAGCGATATAGCCGCCGCAGCTGCCGCCCAGCAGGGTGATTAGCGGAAGCACCAGATCTCCCGCCTGGTCAAAGCTGGCGATTCCCGCCACAGCCTCTCCCACCGGAGGCTTCGACTTGATTACCACGTAGAGAACCACGAGAATCATAATGCTTCCCAGATACTTTGTCAGCTTATCCATGCCTTCCTTCGCGTCCTTGGATAAGAAGATCAGGATTCCGATGGCTCCTGAAATGATGCAGCCTGCCGGAATCGGAAGGCCGAACATGACATTCAGTCCCGTGGCTCCGCCGCCTACGTTTCCGATGTTGAACACAAAGCCGCCCAGAGCCACTAAAAATGCGATGAAATATCCGAGTCCTGGGATCACCTTATTTGCGATATCCTGGCCTCTCATACCGGATACGCCGATAACCGACCAGATGTTTAACTGTGTCGTCACATCCAGAAGGATCGTGCACACGATTACCATGGCGAATGTAGACATATACTGTCCTGTAAAGGTGGCCGTCTGCGTCAGGAAGCCAGGCCCGATAGCGGAAGTGGCCATCAGGAATGCTGCTCCTATGAGGGCAGTCATATTGCCCTTCTCTTTTTTGTCTCCCATATGTAGTTTCCTCCAAGATTTTGTTTTCGCCCCTCGCCGGGCACAGGTCTGCTATCTCATCAGATTAGAGATAACAACTCCCTCTTTTTCAAGGGTTTCTCTGATATTCTTCACGAATTCCAGAGCCTTCGGGTTGTCCCCGTGCACGCAGATTGAATCTGCCTTGATGTCGATGTCCTTTCCGCTGATGCTCTCGACCTTTCCTTCCTTTACCATGCGGACTACTCTCCTGATAGCCAGATCCTTATCTTTGATCACAGCTCCCGGGAGCTTTCTGGAAACCAGAGTTCCGTCGTCGTTGTAAGCGCGATCTGCGAACACCTCGCTGGCCGCCCGAAGGCCCACTTCCTCAGCTGCCGTGATCATCTTGGAGCCTGCAAGTCCCATGAAAATAATGTCCCTGTCCACCTCGTAAACGGCCTCACACATGGCTCTGGCCAGCTTCTCGTCCACAGCGGCCATATTGTAGAGGGCTCCGTGAGGCTTCACGTGCTGAATCTTTACCCCATGGCCCTTGGCAAATGCCTGCAGCGCGCCTAACTGGTATTTCACATAGGCCTTGGCCTCCTCGGGAGTCACTGCCATGTTCCTGCGGCCGAATCCCATCAGGTCCGGAAATCCCGGATGGGCTCCCACTGCTGTGCCAAACTGCTTTGCCAGGGCAACAGTCTTTTCCATCACCATGGCATCTCCTGCATGCCATCCGCAGGCTACATTGGCAGATGAAACGTACTTTAAAATCTCCTCATCCATTCCGATCGTGTAGTTGCCGAAGTTCTCTCCCAGATCACTGTTCAAATCTACAAAATACATAGCACTACCTCCTGTTGTTCCTTCCTGTGAAAACGGGCAGTCAGCTCTGCCGGCTGCTATTTTCGTTTATATAGACAAAATTTTAACTGATTCACCTGTGCTTTTCAATCATATTTTCTTTTTTATTAATTTTATTTTTAGAAATAGAAAAAAATCGTGCAAAAATGCACGATTGTCCTGTGCATTTTTGCACGATGTGTATTTTTGCACGGCATGCACACCGTCCGGGTCACTGCGTCTCCCCGCCGCGCTCCAGCTTTCTCTTCATGGAGAACCGGGTGATGCCAAGCAGCGCGGCAGCCTTCGTCTGGTTTCCGGCGCAGAGTTTCAGCGCCTTCTCCATATACAGCCGCTCCAGCTCCTGCACCTCCTTTTCCAGATCCACCGGCCCCTTCTCCAGATCCTTTATGGGGAAGCTCTCCCCCTCCTTATCTGTCTCCTCCCTGCTTCTTCCCGCCAGCTCTACGTGTTTTTCCAGTACCCGTCCGGGGCTCAGAAGGAAGCATCTCTCAAAAATGTTTTTCAGCTCTCTCACATTCCCCTTCCAGTCGTAGAGCAGAAGTTCCCGCATAAATGAGGGCTCCACCTGGTCGATGCTTCTGGCAAACTGCTTATTGTAATAGTCCAGATAGTAATCGCAGAGAACCGGGATGTCCTCCCTCCTCTCCCTGAGTGGCGGAATCACAAGCTGCATGACATTCAGCCGGTAAAACAGATCCTGCCTGAACAGCCCCTGCTCCACAGCCTTTTCCAGATTTCTGTTTGTGGCTGCAATGATCCTCACATCCACCTGAATATCCTCCAGCCCGCCTACCCTCTTGATCTTCCTGTCGTCGAGGAAGGTCAGGAGCTTTGACTGCATGGAAAGGGGCATCTCCCCCACCTCGTCGAAAAAGACGGTCCCTCCGTCCGCCATCTCGATGAGCCCCTTTTTCGTCCTCATAGCCCCTGCAAAAGCCCCTCTCTCATAGCCGAACAGCTCATTTTCCAGAAGGTTTTCCGGGATGGCTCCGCAGTTGATCCGAACCATCAGGCCGGGACGTCTGCTCATATCGTGGATCAGGCGGGCGGCCACCTCTTTACCGGTTCCGGTCTCTCCCCGGATCAGCACATTGACGGAGCTGTTTTCCCCCAGTATCTCGATATGCCTTCTGATCTGGCCCACGGCGTCGCTGATTCCCAGAAACTCCTGTGTCTCTCCCTTTAGATATTCCAGAGACTCTCTGCTTCTGGCCTGCTCCACGCTCCTCTTCACGGCCAGCTCGATGTCATCAATGTCAAAGGGCTTTAAAATATAGTCATAAGCCCCTCTCTTTACGGCCTCCACTGCCTGCTCCACCGAGCCGTAGGCTGTCATCAGAATCACCTGGACATTGGGATCCAAAGCCTTGAAGGTGGCTATCTCGTCTATGCCCTTGCTCTTTTCCAGCAGATTGTCAAGCAGCACAGCCTCCGGGTGGAACTTTTTTGCTTTCTCCACCCCCTCCTCCACAGTTTCGGCAGACCAGGTTTCATGGCCCCGATCCCTCAGCCCCTCCTCTAAGGTGTAGCGGATCAGAAATTCGTCGTCTACGATTAAAATTCTGCTCATATCATCCCTCCATGCTCAGAAAACATTCCTCCTGCAGTCTCATCAGCTCTCCTGCCCCGTATGTTTCTCCGGCTCTTCCAGACTTTTTGTCTCAAAGCAGAGCCGTACCCTGGTCCCGGCTCCCGGCGCACTCTTAAGCTCCAGAAAGCCCCTGTTCTGCTCCACCAGCTTCTTCACGATGGCAAGCCCCAGTCCGATCCCGTTGACGCTTTTCGTGTAAAACGGTTCCATCGCCCTCTCAAGTTCCTCCGGCGTCATCCCGCAGCCATTATCCGTAAGGGTGATCTCAGCCAGGCGGCCGGGCCGCTTTTCTCCGCTGCCCTGAGCGCCGCCTGCGGTCCGGGCCGTCAGGCGGATCACCCCCTCCTGTCCCTTTCCTATGGCCTTGACACTGTTTCCGATAAGGTTGTGGAGTATCTGGCGAAGCTCATTTCCATTGAGCCAGGCCTCAGGCTCCCCCTCCACTTCCGCGAAAAAGGAAATTCCCTGCTGCTTCAGCCCCTTTACGTAGAACAGCTCCAGCTCCCGCAGAATCGGCTCGAGGGCAGTCAGCTCCCTGACGCTGTCCTTTTTCACCGACAGGGTAAACAGATCGGTAATCAGGGCAGTCACCCGGTCAATCTCCCGTATCATGCTCTCGCAGAGCATCCGGTCGCCCTCCTTTGCAGCCCTTCCCTGCAGCAGCTGGATGCCTGAGCGTATGCCGGCAATGGGATTTTTGATCTCGTGGGCCAGCGCTGCAGACATGCGGCTTGTATACTCCATCTTCGTATAGTTGTCCATATTTTTCAGGAGCAGCTCAAAGGTAGTCGCCAGCTGTCCAATCTCATCCCGGCGTCTGACCGCCTCGAAGCGGTAGCTTCTGTAGCCTCCCCTGTTTTCATTGATCTCCTGGCAGGTGCGGCCCATATTCCGGATGGGCAGGGCGATATTGTAGGAGATAAAAATGCTGGCCTGTATGATAATCAGGAGAGCGGCGATGGCGCCGATGACCACATATCTCTGGCTTTCCACCATCTGCTCCAGAAATGCCTTCCTGTCCACCAGAAATTCCAGCTTCCAGCCAAGGGTATTTCCCCCTTCCTCTGCAAGCACCGCTAGTTCCCTCCCGGCCGGAATCCCGGGATCTGCAATCACCTGCCCTCTGCCGTCCGTTATCCTCAGATACTCATGGCATTCTTTCCGATACCGCTCCCGTATCTCCTCCTGTGAAGCCCTGGGCGCCAGGAAATCAATATTCTGGTTGGTGACAGTGAACATCTGCCTGGCCATGGATTCCAGGCTGTTTTTCTGAATGGTATAGCCATTGTAAAAGGAAATGGCGCCGAATCCGCAGATAACGATGATACCCACCGCCAGAAACGGAAGCAGAATCTCATTTTCCAGCTGAAACAGCCAGCTCTCAAATCTTCTCACCAGACGCTTCACCGCCATCTCCCTCCTTCCCCTCTTTCTTAGTGTCCCGGCCTGCTCTTCTCTCTCCCCAGAGAGAAACAAGCAGATACACTGCCGTGGAGCAGGCTGTGGCAGGAAAAGCCCAGTATACGGGAAGGGCCATCCGGTAGAACAGACCGCTGCAGACCGCCCCTGTGAAAAAGGCTGCCAGCGCTCCCTGCCTGCTGCCCCGTTTCCAGTACAGTCCTCCGTAAATCAGAGGCGTAAACATGGCTGAAAACAGTCCCCAGATATCGCTTCCGAAGGAGAGAATGTCTCCCGGCGGGTTGAGCGACAGGAGAAGGGCAGATGTCCCGCCGATGAAGATGAACAGCCTTGTGAGATTTAAGAGCCGTTCCTCTGAAAGTCTCCGCCCGGCCAGCTCGTTTGTCACGTCGTAGGACAGGGAAGAGCCGATCAGAAGGAGCTGGGAATTGGCCGTAGAGATGCAGGCCCCTATCACGCTCAGCAGGAAAAAGCCGCTGAACCTGGAAAACATCATGTTGTTGACTGCATAGACAAAAATATCATCCGTGGCGCACCGGTCTATCAGCTCAGGGTACAGAATGCGAAGTCCCAGCCCGATCTCTGTCAGAGCAAAGTAGACGGCGGCCAGAAAAAGAAGGGCCCACACAATCATCTGCCGCGCGCTTCTGTGATCCTTCGCCGCCACTATGCGGATCAGGTACTGAGGGTTCGCCGCCAGCCCCATTCCCCATCCAAAGAAGGTGGTAGCATACATAAAGCCAGAGTATCCCTCAAATATGCCTCCCCCTTCCGCCGCAAAGCCCCTGGCCGCTATCCGCTCTTTCACCAGGCTGTCTGTCAGAAACCACGCTCCCTCCACACGGCTCAGCACTGTAAAATACACGATGGCAACGCTGATCGTGAGCATCACCAGGTTGCAGGCATCAGATTTGGTGACTGAGTTAAATCCTCCGAAGGTAGAGTACAGGATAAACAGATAGACAAGAAACACTGCCACCTTATAGTCAATATTCAGAAGGCTGGAAGCCGCAATCCCGAACCCCTTGATCTGGATCACCAGATAAAGGATGTAGCCTCCCGCCGTCAGAAGGCCCGACATCACCTGCAGAAGCCTGGAATCAAACCGCTTTCCAAACAGCTCCGGTATCGTATAAATTTCATACTCTCTGAGTCTCCCCACAATGGAGTACAAAAGCAGGGCTCCGATAAACCACGGGATCACGGACACTGCCAGCACCCGCGTTCCGTTCTGGTACACATTTCCCGTATAACCCAGAATCGTGGCAGCCGAGATCCAGGTTCCCACGAAGGTAAAAAAGAGCGCTCTCGTCCCGTTCTTCCTCTCCCCGATGAAAAACTTCGAGATGGAATCGCTGTCCCTCAGAGAAGATTTTCCGATAAATAGAAGAAGAAAGGAGTAGAGCGTAAAATAGATCAGATATACCAGTGTCCGGCTCATTGCCAGGCATCCTCCCTTTCCAAACTTTTTCCGCACAGGCCCCGCAGGCGCCGCCCCCTCTTCAGAGGCCGCGCCCGTCGCCTCCGGCCGAAGCCTTACCCCTCGTACACTGCCGTCAGGAAGCCGTCTGCAGGTGTTTCGTCTCCCCCATCCGGCTCTGCCAGGCGGTAGTAGCCAAACTTATCCCCCGGATGAAGCCTTCCGGCTGCCCCGCAGGTTCTCTCCCCTGTCCCGGCGGCCTCCGGGCCTGCAGAGGCAGGGCCTGTAAGCCCGGTGTCTGTCACATACACCCGTTTGGCACCGTTTCTCACCGCCTGGTGAATCATGCGCCGCAGGACGCCGTCAAGCTCCCCTTCCTCGCACCGCTCAATGGTTAAGACAGAATAGCCCTCTGAGAGATGCCTCTGATCCAGGCAGTAGCTCCAATGTCTGTTTTCTCCCCTCACACAGTCTGCCGGCTCCTTCTCATACTCCATACTCACCAGCGTCAGCCCCTTAGCCGGGATCGTCGGCCCTGCCGCCGCCCTGTCCCTGGCCTCCAGAATCTCCTCCATATACTCCGGCGGCCATACGCCCATGCCGATCTTTACAAGGGTTCCCGTGATAATCCGTACCATATTGTAGAGGAAGCCGCTTCCGCTGATGCGGATCACAATCACGTCGTCTGCCCCCCTGTCAACCGTAAGGCTGTAGATCGTGCGCACCGTCTCTTCCGCCTGGGTTCTCACCGTACAAAAGCTCTTAAAATCATGCTCTCCCACCAGAAAGGCGGCTGCCCTCCTCATTTTCTCCACATCCAGGTCAAAATAGCAGAAATGACAGTACAGCCTGTTTAAAGGCATATCGATTTTCCGGTTCAGGATCTTATACTCATACGTTTTCACACAGTTGGCCTTCCTGGGGTGAAACGTCAGAGGCACCTCCTCTGATTTCTGAACCCTCACATCCTCCGGCAGCCTCTGGTTCAGGGCAAAGCAGATTTTCTCCGGAGGGATCCGGCTCTCTGTGTCGAACACCGCAATATTTCCCATAGCGTGCACGCCGGAATCTGTGCGGCTGGCTCCCACCACCTGAATCTCCTCCTTCAAAAGCTCTGAGAGCGCCCTGTTTAAAACCTCCTCTATGGTGATTCCGTTTGGCTGCAGCTGCCAGCCGCAGTAATTGGTACCGTCATAGGCAACCGTCAGTCTGATCCGTTTCATCTGAACATTCCTTTCCTGTCTTGTACTCCTGTTGTTTCCATCACCAGACACATTTTAGCGGTTTATCTTCCCTGGCCGGAGAGACAAACCGCTAATCTGGGTTATAAGAATATTTTAAGAGCTGCCATAACTGCCAGATAAGCAAAGAACAGCACATAGGCAATTCTGTCCCTGCTTTCGTAGCGCAGAGGCTTCATCTTCGTTCTTCCGTCTCCTCCCCGGTAGCACCTGGCCTCCATGGCCATGGCCAGATCCGTGGCCCGGCGGAAGGCAGAGATAAAAAGCGGCACCAGAATCGGGATCATGCTCTTGGCTCTCTGAATCAGGTTTCCGCTCTCGAAGTCGGCTCCTCTGGCCATCTGGGCCTTCATAATCTTGTCCGTCTCCTCCACCAGAATGGGGATAAAGCGCAGCGCAATGGACATCATCATGGAGATCTCATGCACCGGAACCCGGAAGCGGTTAAGGAAATGAAGTCCCTTCTCCAGACCGTCTGTCAGCTGGTTCGGCGTTGTGGTGAGCGTCATCACCGACGAGCCGATCACCAGATAGATCAGGCGCAGTCCCATGAAAACGGCAAGCCTGACTCCCTCCCTCGTAATCTGCAGAAATCCCACCTTCACAATAGGGGTACCCTGGGTGAGAAACAGGTTGAAGCTGACGCTGATAATCAAAAGAAATACCACCGCCTTAAGCCCCTTAACCATGAATTTAAACGGAACCCTGGAACAGCGGATCACAGCTGCCAGCACAAGGGTGGCCAAAACATAGCCCCACACGCTGTCAGCCAGAAACAGCGAGATGATAAATACCATGGTTCCAAACAGCTTTGTTCTGGGATCCAGACGGTGGATACACGAATCCACCGGATAATACTGTCCCAGCGTTATATCTCTAATCATACTCTCTCCTGCCTGCCGAGGAATGAAAGCAGCGCATCCCTGGCCTCCTCTACTGTCGTAATTGTATCTGAAATCCCGACGCCCTCAGCCCGAAGCTCCTGCACAAGGTAGGTCACCTGAGGCGCCGCAAGCCCCATGGATTCCAGCTCCTTCCAGTGTCTGAACACCTCCTTGGGCGTCCCGTCAAACACCTTCCGGCCGTGATCCATCACCATCAGCCGATCCACGTACCTGGCCACATCCTCCATACTGTGGGAAACCAGAATAATGGTGAGTCCGTGCTGGCGGTTCAGACGCTCGATCTGTTCGAGAATCTCATCTCTTCCCCTGGGATCCAGCCCTGCCGTGGGCTCGTCCAGGATCATCACCTCCGGCCGCATGGCCAGCACTCCTGCGATGGCCACCCGCCTCTTCTGTCCTCCGGAGAGCTCAAAAGGGGAGCGCTTATAGAACTTCTCATCCAGTCCCACCAGCTTCAGGGCATGCCTGGCCCTCTTCTCCACCTCCTCAGCGGAGAGGCCCAGGTTTTTGGGCCCAAAGCAGACGTCGGAGAACACATCCGCCTCAAAGAGCTGGTGCTCCGGATACTGGAAAACCAGCCCGACCTTGCTGCGCAGCTCCTTCATGCTGTATCCCTCGCTGTATATGCTCGTCCCGTGAAATAAAATATCCCCGGAGGTGGGCCTGATAAGCCCGTTCAGGTGCTGAATCAGCGTAGACTTTCCTGACCCGGTATGGCCGATCAGCCCGATAAACTCTCCGTCCCTGACCTCAAAGCTGACATCCTTTAAAGCCTGCTGCTCAAAGGCAGTTCCGGAGCTGTACTTGAAGTTTAAATCAATGGCTTTGATGGCAGTTTCACCCTGCCCCTCTTTCCCGCCGGCTTCTTTGGCCGTTTCAGAAGACCGGGGTTCCTCCGCTGCCGGCTTCTTAAGAAGCTCTCCGGGGCAGACAGAGAGAAAAGCATTTGTAAATTCCTTCCGATCCAGAATGCCCTCCGGCATATTTATCCCGGCATTCTTAAGCTCCCAGGCCAGCTCTGTCACCTGAGGAACGTCCAGGCGGTATTCCTTCAGCTGCTGTACCTGGGCGAACACCTCCCTTGGCGTCCCATCCATCACCACGCGCCCGTCATCCATCACAATCACCCGGTCTGCATGGATCACTTCCTCCATGTAGTGGGTGATGAGAACAACTGTGATTCCCTCCTTCTGGTTCAGCTCCCGCACTGTGCGGATCACGTCTGCCCGTCCATTGGGATCCAGCATGGCCGTGGGCTCGTCCAGGACGATACACTCCGGCTTCATGGCCATCACCCCGGCAATAGCTACCCTCTGCTTCTGTCCTCCCGACAGGCGGTTCGGTGACTTTTTCCGGTAAAGGGTCATTCCCACCGCCTTCAGGCTTTCATCTACCCGCTTCCAGATCTCCTCTGTGGGGACGCCCAGATTTTCCGGACCGAAGCCCACATCCTCCTCCACAATATTTCCGATAATCTGGTTGTCCGGGTTCTGAAACACCATGCCCGCCGTCTTTCTCACATCCCAGAGACGATCCTCATCTGCCGTGTTCATGCCGGCCACCCAGACTTCGCCCTCTGTGGGAAGCAAGATCCCGTTTATGTGCTTGGCAAAGGTGGATTTTCCTGAACCGTTATGGCCCAGAACCGCTACAAAGTTCCCCTTCTCAATCTCCACATCCAGATGATCGATGGCACGCTTTTTCTCCTCAATTTTATCTTCCTCATCCCGCCTGATATAGTCAAACACCAGGCCTGCTGCTTTAATTATATTCATCTCAATTCCTTCTAAAATCCAGACCCTGCCGTTCCTGCGACCTGGCAGAAAACGACAGTTTCCCACATCAGCTGTCTTGTTAAATTTTAGATTACTTTCAGGAAAGAGTCAAGCGGTTTACTCGCGATGCGGCGTATTGGAAGCCTCTCCCTTCCCGCCGCTTTCTCAGGCCTCCCTGACAGCTGCCTCAAAGATGGATGCACAAAAGCAGAAAGCGGAGGGAGTGCAGATGGCCTTTTCCGCCTGCACGCTCTCCGCCTGCTTCTCATTATTCTGCCCCATCCGGCTCCGGCTTTCGGCATCTTCTGTGTCCGTCGGCCCAGAAGGCCTGTGAGCCTGTGAACTGCTTACAGACTACTCTGCCCGGCCATTTACGTCCAGGCGCCGGCCGTCCACTACCGTATCATAGAGCATTTTTCCGCTTGCATCAAAATAGTAGGCATTTCCCGGTCCCAGCTCGTACCAGCCGGTCGCCATGGCTCCTGTCGGATCCAGATAGTACCAGGTTCCGTTTTCATTCAGCCAGCCTGTCTTCATCCTTCCCTGTTCGTCCAGATAATACCAGCGCCCTCCGACATTCTGCCAGCCGGTTGCCGCATTGGCATCCTGGTCAAAATAGTACCAGCTTCCGTCAATATATCTCCACCCTCCGGAGGCTCTCACACCGTTTTTGTCCGTATACTGGTATCTCCCATTCACCTGTTCCCAGCCCTCGCTCATCCTGCGCAGGGTGACAATCCTCTCCGACTCAAACGCGTCTCCGGCAGACAGGGCTTCCCCGCTGCCTGAAGCCAGCGCCTTGACAGTGTAGAAATAGACTCCCTCCTCCTGCATATAGGCAGTGAGATTCGCAGAGGTTCCCGTGAGAGTCAGCATATTCACATACTGGTTATCTGCAGCATTTTCCTCTCCGCTCTCCTGAGTTCCTGCGCGGTAGAGCCTGAGCTGATACGCCTTTGCATAGGGAACCGGCCTCCAGACAGCTGTTCCCTGGCTGGCACTGTCCCATCCGGCGCTCTCCGTCTGCCCCAGCTTCAGCACAGGCGTGTAGGACACCGTAACCTCCAGAACGCTTCCGTTTTCTCTCTCTTCTGCTGAAATGTATTCTGCCCCGCTTACCTGCACAGACGGGCTGTTTCCATTTTCACCAAATGTCAGGCCTTCATCCGCTCTCAGGACAATTTTCCCGGTGCGTGCCTTTCCCGGCTCCCAGTCTGACACCCTGACATCCCATGACACGTTTTCCACCGAGCTTTCGCTTCCGGTAACCTGTACCTTTGGCTCTTTCACGGTCCCCGGCTCATACTCGTTTCTTATGCCAATCTTCACCTCGGCAATTTTGCCGTCTGCCAGGGCGGGAAATACCATCCCCGCTGCCAATGATATGACCGCGCCTGCCAGGACCATTCTCCTGTTTCTGCTTCCTGCCATTTTGCTTCCCTTCCTATCTGTCCTGTCCCTTCCATTCTCGAGCTTTCTCTGCCCTCTATCTTCTCCAGATTCCGCTTCCGTCTACATAGAAGGTATCGATCGTCGTATTGACCGCCAGCTCTCCGCTTCCGGGATAGAAATAATACCAGTCATTTCCTATCTGGCGCCATCCCTCATACATGGCTCCGGAATCGCCCAGATAATACCGCTTTCCATTCAAATCCAGCCACTGATTCCTGTACATGGCCCCCACAGTCCCGTCAGGCCCCGGATTCAGGTAGTACCAGCCGGAATTAGTCTGAATCCAGCCGGTGAGCATAACTCCCCTGTTTCCATCTGAGACAGGGTTCAGATAATACCAGTTGTTGTTCTTATACTGCCAGTCCGTCAGCATCCATCCGTCAGCGTCGAAAAGGAACCACTGATTGTTGAGAAGAAGCCAGTCATTCTTCTGATAGCTGCCGTCCGGGTAGCGGTACCACCAGCGGTCGCCCTGCTGGATCCATCCCACCTGGGCGGTTGTGTTGTTACCTGCGCTGTTCTGATTGTTGTAATCGATTTTTCCGGAGCCGTCTGACACTGATTCCTTTCCTATATAAATCTCATCTGAATCTGTCCAGTCGCTGCTCTTTGCATAATCCTTCTGGCTGTCATTCTTGGCCACAGAGCGCACTTTAAAGCTGTAGGTTCCGGCGCTGGTCATATAGGGATAAAAATTAATCTTGTTGCCCTGATACCCTTTCACCTTGTATACCGTGCTTCCTCCCCGGTAGAGGGTAATATCATAGGCATCCACCCGATCCACGGAATCCCACTTTGCAAGCCCCAGAGTCGTATCGCTCCACTCGGCCTCCTCCGGAGCCTCAAAAGTTCCCTCCACCGGATCTGTCTTGATCGTAACCTTCAGCCGGTCGCTTCCGGAACGGCTGGCTGAGACAAATTCTCCTCCGCTCACCTTCACATTGCTGGACTTATACGTGCCCTTAAAGGTGTACTCATCCGGATCCTTGGCCTCCAGAATTACCTTAAACGTGTAGGTACTTCCGATCTTAACCCCGCTGCTGCCGACGGAGCTGCTCCACTCAGGGTCTTCCACAATCTCATACTTGGCGCCGTCTGAGACCATGACATTTGCCCCTTCTCCCTTGGAACCGTAGGATAAATCCGGCAGATCGTCCCCCGGCTCCAGCTCTATCTTAACATCAATATCCACCTTGGAGATCGTCTTGGAAGCCGCAAACACAGTAAGGCTCCCCCCTGCCGCAAGTAAGGCAGACATACAAATCAACGCCAGCGCCTTCGCATACCCCGCTCTGCTTTTCATACTACCATCCTCCTTTTTCCTGCTCTATCTTATGTCTCCCCATCGATCGCCTGCTCTCTCTGCTCTCCTGCAGGGTGCCGGCGCCGGGAAAGCCCTCAACGCTATTTTTCTATCTTTATTATAAACATCGGGGCCGACAGGCGTCAACTTACGATATTCTTGCGAAATCTTAAATATATTTCCTTATTTTTCCTGACGAAAGGCCTGGGGGAAGCTCGTTTTCAATGACAGGGAGGCCCTGAGCCTTCTCTGAAGGCAGTCGGAAATACGGCTTCCTGAGAAGAAAGGTATCAACCTTCTCACCGCTTCCCCTCATCACCATCCCCATCCGGAAACTTCCCCATCGCTTTGTTATTTTTTTCATATCAAAAGTAAGCCGGAACCTATGGCAGAAGGAGAGAGGCGGAAGGCATTTTGTGACTTCGCTGGAACAAAATGCCTTCCGCCTCTCTCCGCCCACCACCACCCACCCTTCCTTTTTTCCCCACAAAAAAATCCCCCGGGGAATTCTCTCCCCGGAGGATCGGTACAGTCAGTCTTATACTAACTCAAGCAGAACTTCCATCGCTGCATCGCCCTTACGAAGGCCGATCTTAACGATTCTTGTGTATCCGCCGTTGCGGTTAGCGTACTTTGGTGCGATCTCGTCGAACAGCTTAGCAGCCATATCTACGGACTTTGTGTTTTTCTTTCTTCCAGCCTTAGCGGTCGGAACCTCGGTTACTCCGTAGAGAACCTTTAACATCTGTCTTCTTGCGTGAAGTCTGGATGGCTTATCCTTCTTGATTTCCTTCTCAACTTCCTCGTAAACAGTTACTTTCTTTCCGTCAACGACTTCCTTCACTCTCTTGCCGTCAGCGTCCTTCTTGGCAACCTTTGCTGTTACCTTAACAGTCTCGTAGTTGTCCTTCTCCTTAACTGCAAGTGCAATTAAGCCCTCGGCGATCTTCTTTACTTCCTTGGCTCTTGCCTCAGTTGTAACGATCTTTCCGTTGTATAACAGGTTTGTCACCTGGTTTCTTAATAATGCTTTTCTCTGGCTGGAAGTTCTTCCCAGCTTTCTATATCCTGCCATTATAAAATCCTCCATTTGTGGAACATCCGCCCACGCATCTTCGGGCTTACTGGACGGATGCTTTTTGTCCATAAATCAGTTTCGGTTCAGAAGGAACCTCCCTCCTCAGAAAGGAATGCCCTTCTGCGAAGGCGGGGAACGTATTCCTCACTCTCCGCTCTCCTGCAAAGAATCTGCCCTTTGCAGGACTCCGGTTTCCCGGCTTTCGCTGTCCTCCAGCCATCTTAGGACCGTGGATTACTCCTCGCTCGGATTTAACTGTAAGCCCAGCTCCTTTAACTTGGCAAGCACCTCTTCCAGGGATTTGCGGCCCAGGTTTCTCACCTTCATCATATCCTCAGGAGTTCTGTTGCACAGCTCCTCCACAGTGTTGATGCCTGCGCGTTTTAAACAGTTGTATGAACGGACGGATAATTCCAGTTCATCAATGTTCATCTCGAGAACCTTCTCCTTCTCATTGTCTTCCTTCTCCACCATAACCTCAGCGGTTCTGGCGTTTTCGGAGAGGTCAATGAAAAGGTTCAGATGCTCGCTTAATACCTTAGCTGCAAGGCTCACTGCCTCGTCCGGAGCCAGGGTTCCGTTTGTGAAAACGTCCAGAGTCAGCTTGTCGTAATCTGTAACCTGTCCCACACGGGTGTTCTCAACAGACATGTTCACGCGCTCTACCGGAGTGTAGATGGAATCTACTGCAATCACGCCGATAGGAAGATCATCGCTCTTGTTCTTGTCAGCGCTGATGTATCCCCGGCCCTTTGTGATGGTCAGCTCCATGTAGAACTTGCTGTCAGCTCCGCCGCTCAGTGTGGCGATTACCTGATCCGGATTTAAAATCTCAATGTCAGAATCAGCATTGATGTCAGCGGCTGTCACGACGCCCTCGCCCTCGAACTCGATATACGCTGTCTTGGGCTCGTTTGTTTCGCTGCTGTTCTTGATTGCCAGACTCTTGATGTTCATGATAATCTCAGTCACATCCTCCTTCACGCCGGGGATGGAACTGAACTCATGCAGAACGCCGTCGATTTTCACCTGACTTACTGCTGCTCCAGGCAAAGAAGAGAGCATAATTCTTCTTAAAGAATTTCCTAATGTAGTGCCGTAGCCTCTCTCGAGCGGTTCCACTACAAACTTGCCATATCTTTTGTCTTCTGAAATCTCAGCAATTTCAATTTTCGGTTTTTCAAAATCGAACACTAATAGCCCCTCCTTTTGGGAAGTTAATTAAGGGCTGGCCTTAATTATTTGGAGTATAACTCGACGATAAGCACTTCGTTTACAGGAACATCAATCTCGTCTCTGGTCGGTAACTCTTTTACTGTACCTCTTAAGTTCTCCTGATCAACCTCTAACCAGGCCGGTACAAGTCTTCCTGCTGTTACCTCTAATACGTCTTTATATCTCTGTGAAGATTTGTATTTCTCTTTGATCTCGATTACATCTCCGGCCTTTACCAGGTAGGACGGGATGTTTACGCACTTGCCGTTTACAAGTACGTGCTTGTGGTCAACGATCTGTCTTGTCTCTTTTCTTGTGCGGCCGAATCCCATTCTGAACAGAACGTTATCCAGTCTGGACTCCAGAATAATCATCAGGTTTGTACCAACCTGTCCGTTCATTCTGGAAGCCTTTGCATAGTAGTTTCTGAAAGGTTTCTCTAACACACCATAGATGAATTTTGCTTTCTGCTTCTCTCTTAACTGGAGACCATACTCGCTCATCTTCTTATTAGCTCTCTTTGAATTTCTATTTGATTTCTTGTCGATTCCTAAGTAAATTGGATCAAGGTCAAGAGATCTACATCTTTTAAGAACAGGAACTCTATTTACTGCCATCTTAACTCTCCTCCTATATTAGACTCTTCTGCGCTTCGGCGGACGGCATCCGTTGTGTGGTACCGGAGTTACGTCCCTGATGCTTGTTACTTCCAGACCGCAGGCCTGAAGGGCGCGGATTGCTGCCTCACGGCCTGAACCAGGTCCTTTTACCATAACGTCTACAGATTTTAATCCATGGATAAGAGCTGCCTTTGTTGCAGTTTCTGCAGCCATCTGTGCTGCATATGGAGTAGATTTCCTTGAACCTCTAAATCCCAGACCGCCTGCACTTGCCCAAGATAAAGCATTTCCCTGTGCATCTGTTAAAGTAACGATTGTGTTATTAAAAGATGACTGGATGTGCGCCTGTCCGCGTTCAACGTTTTTCTTTACACGCTTTTTTGTCACTTTCTTAGCAGTTGACACTTTTTTAGCCATTTTAAACTAACCTACTTTCTCTGATATTGAATCCTGTTAAACCTACTGTATCACCTAACCTGATTCATGTTTACATTGTTACTTAATTATTTCTTCTTGTTTGCTACTGTCTTCCTTGGTCCCTTACGTGTTCTCGCGTTGGTCTTTGTCTTCTGACCGCGAACCGGAAGGCTCTTTCTGTGACGGATTCCTCTGTAGCATCCGATCTCCTGAAGTCTCTTGATGTTCATGGCGATCTCTCTTCTTAAATCACCCTCAACAACCTGAGTATCAGCGATGATTGCTGCCAGCTTTTTAACCTCGTCGTCTGTTAAATCCTTAACACGTGTGTCAGGATTCACGCCAGCCTCTGCGAGAATGCGGTTGGAACTTGCTCTACCGATTCCGTAGATGTAAGTTAAACCGATCTCGACACGTTTTTCTCTTGGTAAATCAACACCTGAAATACGAGCCATGTGTTTAGTACACCTCCATTAGTTTTTCTTTCATTCAATCCACAAGTATTGCTAAATGCTTGATTCATATGAACAACTTATCCTGGTGGTTCACATGAAAAGCGGTGTGCGAAAAAATCAGGCAGACTATTTATCAGCCCTGTCTTTGTTTGTGCTTTGGATTTTCACAGATTACTCTGATACTGCCTTTTCTCTTGATGATCTTGCATTTTTCGCAAATTGGTTTAACCGATGATCTAACCTTCACAGTAATTCTCCTTTCCGTAATAGTCCGTCCACCTAAGGACACACAACGCGCAGTTTGTTGCATATTGCAGTCCTCAAATGCGGGCCTACAGGTACATCTATCAAACAGTCCGGCCTCTCTCCGCCTGGGTTCACAGCTTCAAAAGGGCAGATCTATTCTGATGCCTCAACAAAGTTCGCTAGAGCATTATAACACTTATTTTTATAGATTGCAAGCGGATCTTTGCTTATTTTTCCTTGTTTTTACGGGATTTTCCGGTACCCGGAGACTGCCCGGGAAGGGGAGGCTGCAGGAAGTGCAGAGGGATGTAGCGGGACGGGATGGAGGATGGCGGGGAAGATAGCTCGGAGGATGGTGCGGGAAGAGATGGAGGATCGTACGGAGGAACGAGTGAGAAAATTTTGTTCCAGCGAAGTCACAAAATTTTCTCACTCGTTCCGCCTTCCACTACGGTGCTGCCCGCTTTCGGCTGAGCACAGAATTTTCTGCCGCCGTGCTTTTTCTGAATCGTTTTTCCTGAGCATTTCTCCCGACTGAGCGTTTCTCCCGATTGAGCGTTTCTCCCGAGCCGTTCCGCCGAGCCGCCATTTCCAGTCCGTCTTTTCCAGTCCTTTTTCCGGCCCGTTTTTTCCGGTCCTTCTCCCCGTAAAACTCTCCCGCTCCGTCTTCCTCCCTATCTCCCAATCTCCCCATCTAACTATCCGCCTATCTCCCCGCTTTCATCCGCTCTGTCCCCTTCCCCCATCTCTCTTTTTTCTTCCCCCAGAAAAACAGAAGGAATGTCCCGGAAGGCAGAAGAAAGGTGCGGATTTTGTGACTTCGCTGGAACAAAATCCGCACCTTTCTTCTGCCGTACCCCCATTCCCCCTGTATCTTTTCTCTCCTTCTACTTATCCCTCCAGATAATGCGTCCCTTGGAGAGATCGTAAGGGGACATTTCCAGTGTTACCCGGTCGCCCGGTAAAATTCTGATATAGTTCATGCGGAGCTTTCCGCTGATGGTTGCAAGCACCTTGTGGCCGTTTTCCAGCTCTACCTGGAACATGGCGTTGGGGAGCTTCTCCACAACGGTTCCCTCAATCTCGATTACGTCTGCTTTGGACATTATACTCTACCTCCCGGCTAAATTTCTCTCTCTTTTTTCCAGTTTCTGATAAAGAGGCGGATTTCCTCATTTACTGTGGGACGTCCGGCAAGAATTGCCTCTGTGAGCCCTGCCTCTGAAAAATGTGTCGGCTGCACATGTTTTTTCTTCTTTTTCTTCGGCTTTTCCACAGGGCGCAGCTTTCCGTCCGACAGGTAAACATATTCCGGTGTTTCCTCTGTTATGATAAAAAAGCTGTCCTTGTCATGTCCCGCAAGGGAGCGGACAAGGCTTCCGACTTTATATTCTGCCATGTTTCACCTCAAAAGTCAAGGCGGCGCAGCCCGCCGTCTGTTCCTGTCAGCGCAGAGATAAGATCTCCGGCTCATCCTCGGTTATCAGGATTGTGTTTTCATAGTGGGCTGAAAGAGAACCGTCATCTGTCACCACGGTCCAGTCATCGTCCAGCCACACAACCTCACAGGAGCCCTCGTTAATCATCGGCTCGATGGCCAGAGTCATGCCTGGCTGCAGAAGAATTCCCTTCCTGCGCCTCCTGAAATTGGGGATCTCCGGATCCTCGTGCAGGTGGGAACCGATCCCGTGTCCTACCAGATCCCGGACTACTCCATATCCAAAGCTCTCGGCATAGGCCTGAATTGCTGTGGAAATGTCGTTCAGGTGATTGCCCGGCTTCGCAAACTTGATGCCCTCAAAAAAGCTCTGCCTTGTCACCTCAATCAGCTTCCTGGCCTCCGGGCTTATCTCCCCGATGCCGTGGGTCCTGGCTGCGTCGGAGTGGTATCCCCTGTAAATCACTCCCGCATCCAGGCTGACAATGTCGCCCTCGTCGATGATGTGATCCTTGTGGGGGATTCCATGCACCACCTCGTCATTGACCGACACGCAGATGGAAGCCGGATAGCCGTTATAGTTCTTGAAGGAGGGGATGCAGCCGTAGCTGCGGATAATTTCCTCTCCCAGCCGGTCAATGTCAAGGGTTGACATGCCCGGCCTGAGAGCCTTTGCAAGCTCCTCGTGGGTGATGGCGAGAATCCTTCCCGCCTCCCTCATCAGTTCAATCTCCCTGGGAGATTTAATGGTCACTGCCATAATATCTGCTCCTGAAATAAAATCCTGTCAACTGTATCTGCCAGGCTGCCCTGGGCAGTGCGGACTGCCCTGCCATATCCGTTCCCGGCGGCATGCCGGGGCAGATGGCCGGGCACCGCTCCGTCCAGACTTATCCGAAAATTTTTACAATGCTCTCGAATACCTGATCCATACTCTGTGTGCCGTCTACAGAAACGAGGACGCCTGCCCTCCTGTAGTAGTCGATTAACGGCTGTGTCTGCTCATGGTAAACCGCCAGGCGCTTCTGCACGGTCTCCGGCTTGTCATCATCCCTGAGAACCAGCTCTGCGCCGCACTTATCACAGATTCCCTCTGCCTTCGGCGGAGCAAACTGTACATGGTAGGTGGCGCCGCAGGTAATGCAGGCCCTGCGCCCGCTCATTCTCGATACGATGTTCTCATCCGGTACATCCACATCAACTGCATAGTCAATCTTCTGTCCCATCTCCTCCAGAGCCTTTGTCAGGCTCTCTGCCTGAGGAATGGTCCTCGGGAAGCCGTCCAGCACATAACCGTTCACGCAGTCCTCCTTCTTGATTCTGTCGAGGAGCATTCCGATTGTCACCTCATCCGGAACCAGAAGTCCCTGATCCATGAACTCCTTCGCCTTCATACCAAGCTCTGTTCCCTCCTTGATATTCGCTCTGAAGATATCTCCGGTGGAAATGTGAGGAATCCCGTATTTCTCGGCAATCCTCTTAGCCTGTGTTCCTTTTCCCGCCCCTGGTGCGCCTAACATGATAATCTTCATAAGATCCGCCTCCCGTGTTATAAAATACCCTGATATTGAAAATGTTATATAGTTTTTATATCAGAAAAGGATTTCCCCTCTTTTTGCAGGGTTCTCCCAAACTGACTTTCCCATACTGAGGCCTGCCTCTCTGTCCGGCCTCTTCCATCGGAACGCCCCGGCCGCCGCAGTGCGATCCCCGCGGAGCGTTTTTATATAGCAGGGAACGAAGTTTCCTGTTATATAAAAAAGAAACGCCCTCTGCCGGGAGCAGGCAGCATACACATGCCGCCTTCCTCTCCCGCCCAGAAGGCGAATCGTTTAGTCGTTCAAAAAGCCTCTGTAATTTCTTACAAGCAGCTGAGCCTCTATTGCCTTGATTGTCTCCAGGATTACGCCCGCGATGATGATCAGGGACGTACCGCCGAAGGACAGTCTGTTGATATTGAACACACCGGATGCGATGATCGGGATCAGGCATACAATTACCAGACCGCAGGCACCGATGAAGATAATATAGGTCAGAATGCCTGACAGATAATCGGACGTCGGTTTTCCGGGACGGATGCCCGGGATGAAGCCGCCGGCCTTTTTCATATTGTTTGCAATCTCCAGCGGATTGAAGGTAATGGATGTGTAGAAGTACGCAAACACTACGACCAGTCCGATGTAGATTAACACGCCCACTGAATAAATCGGAGCCTCCGGACGGAACCAGGAGCTGGAATTTAAGGCCCTTAAAATATGGCCCGGTACAGAGAGCGGATCAACCTTCAGGAACTCGGAGATGACAACCGGGAAGCTCATTAGAGAGGATGCAAAGATAACCGGGATAACGCCGGCTGTGTTTACCTTCAGAGGGATGTTTGCGGACTGGCCGCCAACCATCTTTCTGCCCTGCATCTTCTTTGAATACTGTACCGGGATAATTCTCTTAGCATCCTGAAGAATAATAACAAATACCACGATGGCAGCGATAATAGCCACAATGATGACCACAGATACAACCGCAGCACCGATGGGCCTTCCCTGAACGAAGCGCTCGTACAGAGAAATCATGTCACTTGGAATCGTGGAGAGGATATTAAAGAGAAGGACTATAGAGATACCGTTCCCTACGCCGTGCTCTGTAATACGCTCACCAATCCACATGAGCATGGCGCTTCCGGCGGTCATGGCCGCAATCATCACGATGATGCTCGGCGCTGTGAACTCCCGAAGCAATCCCTGGCCTCCGAAGCCGATTGCCATGGCTGCTGACTGAAGCAGGGCAAGTCCGACTGTCAGATAGCGGGTATATTCCTGAATTTTCTTTCTGCCCTCTTCCCCGTCACGCTGCATCTCCTCCAGTTTTGGAATCGCAATGGTGAGAAGCTGCATGATAATGGAAGATGTGATATATGGTGTGATGCTCAAAGCGAATACCGAGAGGTTCGTGAAGGAACCTCCGGTAATCGTATTGAAGAAACCAAATGCATCGTTAGACTGTCCTGAAAACAGCTCGGCAAAGAAATCCGTCTTTACGCCCGGGATCGGAAGCTGAGAACCGATACGGATCACAACTAACATCGCAAATGTAAAGAGCAGCTTCTGCCTTACCTCCTTCACTCTAAAAGCGTTCTGGAGTGTTTTTAACATACTAGATCACCTCGCAGGTTCCGCCAACAGCCTCGATCTTGGCCTTTGCTCCTTCACTTACTGCATCTACTTTTACAGTGAGCTTCTTTGTGAGCTCGCCGTTTCCGAGAATCTTAACGCCGTCGCGCGGATTCTTAACGATACCTGCTTCGATTAATGTCTCTACTGTCACTACTGTGTCATTCTCAAATCTCTCAAGAGCGCTTACATTGATGCCGATAATGTCCTTACCGTTTCTGTTTGTGAAGCCTCTCTTAGGAAGACGTCTGTATAAAGGCATCTGACCGCCTTCGAATCCCGGTCTTGTAGCTCCGGAACGTGCCTTCTGTCCTTTATGTCCTTTACCAGCAGTCTTTCCGTTTCCTGAGCCATGGCCACGGCCTCTTCTGAAGCTGTCGCTGTGCTTAGAACCTACAGCTGGCTTTAAGTTGGATAATTCCATGACTGCACCTCCTTACAAAATCTTAGTTCTCTTCAACTTTTACTAAGTGTCTAACACTCTGAATCATGCCTCTAACAGCGCCGTTGTCCGGCATCTCAACTGTCTTGTGAAGTTTGTTTAAGCCTAATGCTTCAACAGTTGCTCTCTGCTTCGGAACAGCACCGATAGGGGATTTTACTAATGTGATCTTTAATGTCTGTGCCATTTCTAATCTCCTCCTATTAGTTCAGAATCTCTTCTACAGATTTACCGCGGAGCTTTGCAACCTCTTCCGGAGTCTTTAATGCGCATAATCCTGTTAAAGTAGCTAAAACAACATTTGTCTTGTTGTTGGAACCTAAGGATTTTGTACGGATATTCTTATATCCTGCAAGCTCCAGTACGGAACGTGCCGGACCTCCGGCGATGATACCAGTACCTTCAGGAGCCTTCTTTAAAAGCACGTTAGCGCTTCCGAATTTTCCAAGGAAATCGTGCGGAATGCTGTTATTCTCATCAAACGGAACTGCTACAAGGTTCTTTGCTGCGGCCTCCTTACCCTTGCGGATAGCTTCCGGAACCTCAGCGGCCTTTCCAAGGCCGGCACCTACGTGGCCGTTCTTGTCACCAACTACTACTAATGCGGAGAATCTCATTGTACGTCCGCCCTTGACAGTCTTGGATACGCGTTTGATTGCCACTACCTTATCTTCTAACTCGAACTGGGTAGGATCAATGATTGTACGTTTCATCTGTATTGTTCTCCTTCCTACTAGAATTCCAGACCAGCCTCACGAGCTGCGTCTGCTAATGCCTGAACTTTACCCTGATAAATAAATCCGCCTCTGTCAAAGACAACTGTTTTGATACCCTTCTCTAATGCTCTCTTTGCGATTACAGTACCAACATAAGCGGCAGCCTCTACGTTGTTTGTCTTAGCAAGCTCGGCCTTAACTGCCTTCTCTGCTGTGGAAGCAGCAACTAAAGTATTGCCAACTGTATCATCAATGATCTGAGCATACATATGATTATTGCTTCTGAACACTGCTAAACGCGGTCTCTCGGCTGTACCGGAGAAACGATTGCGTAATCTAGCGTGCTTTTTCTCGCGAATTTCGCTTCTTGACTGTTTGCTAACCATCTTCACACTCTCCTTAATTATTTCTTACCTGTCTTACCAACTTTGCGTCTGATTACCTCGTCAGCGTACTTGATTCCCTTGCCCTTGTACGGCTCAGGTCTTCTCTTGTCTCTGATCTCGGCTGCATACTGGCCAACCTTCTCTTTGCTGATACCCTTAACGATGATCTTGTTCTGTCCGTCGAGAACTGTCTCAATTCCCTCCGGATCCTCCATCTCTACCGGATGAGAGTATCCAAGGCTTAATGTGAGCTTCTTGCCCTGCTTAGCTGCCCTGTAACCAACACCGTTGATCTCGAGAACCTTCTCATATCCCTCTGTTACGCCGTGGATCATGTTGTTGATTAAGGTTCTTGTAAGGCCGTGTAAAGATTTCATCTTCTTTAAGTCGTTCGGTCTTGTAACGACGATCTGTCCGTCCTCTTCCTTGATGGACATTTCTACTGGTAACGCTCTCTCAAGTGTTCCCTTTGGACCTTTTACAGTCACTACATTGTTCTCTGCGATTGTAACAGTTACACCTGCCGGAATCGCAACTGGCATTCTTCCGATACGTGACATGCCTGTCTACCTCCTACTTAGATTTTCGGAGAAGCCGCATGGGGCTTCTCTGTTTTCAGTTTTCTATCTATGGAAATTCCCGTCAGGCCGGAGGCCTGTGGGATTTTCTATCGCGGGTTTTTGGTGGGGCAAAGAAATGCGTCTCGGGACGTATTTTCGGCCACCACAGTTCGCTCAGCTAAGCTCTGCTGTCGCCTTTGGCTCTGCATCGCTAAGATTCGCGAACGGCCTCGCACTAAATTCGCCTGTCGCCTGACGGCTCGGGCTCATTAAGTTGCTTTCGGCCTACCAAACAAATGCGAGGACCTCGCCGCCTACTCCTAAGCGTCTTGCCTCTTTGTCTGTGATAACGCCCTGGTTTGTGGAAACGATGGCGATTCCAAGGCCGCCGAGTACCTTCGGCATATCCTCTGTGTTAGCGTAAACACGGAGACCTGGCTTGGAGATTCTCTTGATACCGGAAATGATCTTCTCGTTTTTGTCCTTTCCGTATTTTAACTCGATGCGGATGGTGTTGAAACCGTTGTCCTCAACGATGTCATATTTCTTAATATATCCCTCTCTTACAAGGATGTCAGCGATAGCTAACTTCATCTTGGAAGACGGAACATCTACTGTATCGTGCTTAGCAGTGTTTGCATTACGGATTCTGGTAAGCATATCTGCAATCGGATCGCTCATTGTCATTTTGAGTTTGCCTCCTTATTTTCTCTTCATATGAGGTTCAGCCTGTTCTTCCGGACTGTTCAGATTCGGGCGCTGAACCCGGGAGAGCTTCCCGTACCCACGGGGCTTTCTCCCTGTTTTATTTGCTTTCGCGGCAAAGATGCGTTTCACCACGTTCTCTCTGCCACTACAGTCCGCTCAGCTAAGCTCTGCTCTCGCCTGCGGCTCGGCCTCGCTAAGATTCGCGGACGGCCTCGCACTAAGCTCATCCTTCGCCTGCGGCTCGGATTCGCTAAGTTGCTTTCGGCCTACCAGCTTGCCTTCTTTACTCCCGGGATTTCGCCCTTGTAAGCTAACTCGCGGAAGCAGATACGGCAGATGCCGTATTTTCTTAAATATGCGTGTGGACGGCCACAAATTCTGCAGCGGTTGTACTCTCTTGTGGAGAATTTTGCCGGACGCTGCTGTTTAATCTTCATTGAAGTCTTAGCCATGATAATCCTCCTAATTATTTCGCAAACGGCATGTTGAATAAGGTTAACAGTTCACGAGCTTCCTCGTCTGTCTTAGCGGTTGTAACGAAGATGATGTCCATACCTCTTACCTTATCAACCTTATCATACTCGATCTCCGGGAAAATCAGCTGCTCCTTAATTCCGAGCGCATAGTTTCCTCTTCCATCAAATGCGTTAGGATTTACACCGCGGAAGTCACGTACTCGCGGCAGAGCCAGGTTGATTAAACGGTCAGCAAACTCATACATCTTCTCTCCGCGAAGAGTAACCTTGCATCCGATAGCCATACCCTCTCTGATCTTGAAGTTAGCCACAGACTTCTTAGCCTTTGTTAAAACTGCCTTCTGTCCTGTGATGATTTCCATATCTCTTACTGCGGAGTCCAGAACCTTAGCGTTTTCCTTAGCCTCGCCAACACCCATGTTGACAACAATCTTGTCTAACTTCGGCACTTCCATGATATTCTTGTATCCGAATTTCTTCATCATAGCGTCTACGATTTCGCTCTGATAAATCTCTTTTAATCTAGCCACTTTTGTTCCTCCTCTCCGTAATTAGTCGATTACCTTGCCGGTAGCCTTTGCAACGCGGACTTTCTTGCCGTCTCTTACCTCAAAGCCAACTCTTGTAGCCTTGCCGTCAACAACAAGCATAACGTTGGAAATGTCAACCGGACCTTCCTGATGAACGATGCCGCCCTGCTGGTTCTGAGCGCTTGGCTTTGTGTGCTTTGTAACCATGTTGCATCCCTCAACAGTTACGGTATTCTTCTTTGTATTTACGGCGAGAATTTTGCCGGTCTTGTCTTTATCTTTACCTGTGATAATCTTTACCAGATCACCTTTTTTGATTTTATGCACAGTCGGCACCTCCTTACAGTACTTCCGGAGCCAGAGAAACGATCTTCATGAACTGCTTCTCACGAAGCTCTCTTGCTACCGGCCCAAAAATACGAGTTCCTCTTGGGTTCTTGTCATCTTTGATAATTACTGCTGCGTTCTCATCAAACTTAATGTAGGAACCGTTACTGCGGCGAGCGCCCTTAACGGAACGCACGACAACGGCCTTTACCACGTCGCCTTTTTTTACAACACCGCCTGGTGTTGCATCTTTAACGGAAGCGACGATAATGTCACCGATATTAGCATATCTTCTTGTAGATCCGCCCATAACACGGATGCAAAGAAGCTCCTTCGCACCTGTATTATCAGCAACCTTTAATCTGGTTTCCTGCTGAATCATGCCGAATACTCCTTTCTGATTAACTACCTTGCTTTCTCGATAATCTCAACAAGTCTCCATCTCTTGTCCTTGGATAAAGGTCTTGTCTCCATAACTTTTACAGTATCACCGATTCCGCACTGATTCTCCTCATCATGTGCTTTTAATTTATAAGTTCTCTTAACGATCTTGCCGTATAAAGGATGTTTTACGTGGTCTTCGATAGCAACTACAATTGTCTTGTCCATCTTGTTGCTTACTACCTTGCCAGTACGTGTTTTTCTTAAATTTCTTTCCACGGTAGAGCTTCTCCTTTCGATCATTTCCTCGTACAGAGGATTGCATCTGTTCCCTCTTCTTCAGAGGACTCCGTTATCTCATCGGGCATCGCGCAGGTTTTCCTGCCCGCCCTGTCATCAGCCGTGAAGGCTATCTATAAGCTGTGCAGATTAAGCTAACTTGGATTTCTCTGTAATAACAGTCTGAATCCTGGCGATGTTCCTGCGAACTTCCTTAATTCTGCTTGTATTGTCTAACTGGTTGGTTGCATTCTGGAATCTTAAGTTGAAAAGTTCCTTCTTAGCAGCTACTAATTCTTCATTTAATTCTGCAGCTGATTTTGCCTTTAAATCTTCTACAAACTTATTAATTTTCACTGTTATCACCGCCTTCTAAATCTGCCTTAGAAGCAATTTTGCACTTGCATGGAAGTTTGTGCATTGCAAGACGTAATGCTTCTCTCGCTGTTTCCTCTGGTACTCCCGCGATCTCAAATAATACGCGGCCTGGTTTTACTACTGCTACCCAGTATTCAAGAGCGCCTTTACCGGAACCCATTCGAGTCTCTGCCGGCTTCGCAGTTACTGGCTTATCTGGGAAAATCTTAATCCAAACCTTACCACCACGCTTGATGTAACGTGTCATGGCGATACGGGCTGCTTCAATCTGGTTGCTTCTAATCCAACATGGTTCTGTAGCGACTAAACCGAACTCACCGTAGCAAATTACGTTTCCTCTTGTAGCTTTTCCTCTCATGGAGCCACGGAACTGTTTACGACGCTTAACTCTCTTAGGCATTAACATTATTTATCGCTCCCTTCCTTATTTCCTTTCACAGGAAGAACCTCGCCTTTGTAGATCCAAACCTTAACGCCAAGCTTTCCGTAGGTTGTATCTGCCTCAGCGAAACCATAGTCAATATCTGCTCTTAATGTCTGAAGCGGGATTGTACCCTCGCTGTAGAACTCTGTACGGGCCATATCAGCACCGCCAAGACGTCCTGCAACGGCTGCCTTGATACCCTTAACTCCTGCCTTCATGGATCTGCCCATAGCGGACTTCATGGCACGGCGGAAGGAAACACGGTTCTCAAGCTGCTGTGCAATGTTCTCTGCAACCAGCTGAGCATCTCTGTCTGGTCTCTTAACCTCTTTGATGTCGATAAATAACTTCTTGTCGGTAAGCTTCTGAACCTCAGCCTTAACCTTCTCGATCTCGGAACCGCCGCGGCCGATAACCACGCCTGGCTTAGCTGTGTAGATGATTACCTTTACTCTATCAGATGCGCGCTCGATCTCAATCTTGGAAACACCGGCGCTGTATAATTTCTTCTTAAGGTATGTTCTGATCTTGTGATCCTCAACCAGATTGTCAGCAAAATCAGCTTCAGCATACCATCTTGAGTCCCAGTCTTTAATAACACCGACTCTTAAGCCGTGTGGATTAACTTTCTGTCCCATATTTGCCTCCTTAATTATCTCTCGTCAAGCACTACAGTGATGTGGCTCATTCTCTTCTCGATTCTGTAAGCTCTTCCCTGTGCTCTCGGTTTAACTCTCTTCATTGTCGGTCCCTTGTTTGCGTAGCACTCTGCTACATACAGGTTCTCAACATTCATCTGGTTGTTGTTCTCAGCGTTTGCGATTGCTGACTCTAACAGTTTCTTTATTAAAGTAGAAGCATATCTGGGATTGTAAGTTACAATACCAAGTGCTGTCTGCACGTCCTTGCCTCTGATGGCATCTAATACGAAGCATGCTTTCTGAACGGATACTCTAGCGTAAGATAACTTTGCGGATGGTCTTGTATCCTTGTTAGCATTTCTTTCTCTCTTAATCTGGGATCTATGTCCTTTAGCCATTTGTGAAACCTCCTTTCAAAGCGTAAGTCTATCTGCGGGCTTTCTTCTCGTCTTTTCCGTGGCCTCTGTAAGTTCTTGTGGCAACGAACTCACCAAGCTTGTGTCCTACCATATCCTCTGTTACGTATACCGGAACATGCTTTCTTCCGTCATGAACTGCGATTGTGTGTCCTACCATCTGTGGGAAGATAGTGGAACGGCGGGACCAGGTCTTGATAACCTGCTTCTGGCCTGCTGCGTTCATAGCATCGACTTTCTTTAAAAGATGCGCGTCTGCAAATGGTCCTTTTTTAAGTGAACGAGCCATTTAATTACCTCCTATCGAACGATTACTTGTTAGCGTTTCGTCTTCTTACGATTAACTTGTTGGACTGTTTGTTTTTCTTTCTTGTCTTAAGACCAAGAGCTGGCTTGCCCCAAGGTGTGCATGGACCTGGACGACCGATACCAGTCTTACCCTCACCACCACCGTGTGGATGGTCATTCGGGTTCATAACGGAACCGCGGACTGTAGGTCTGATACCCATGTGACGCTTTCTACCAGCCTTACCAATGTTAACCAGGTTGTGATCTCCGTTTCCTACAACGCCGATAGTAGCGCGGCAGATAATCGGAACCATTCTCATCTCGCCGGAAGGTAATCTTAATGTGGCATATTTGCCCTCTTTCGCCATTAACTGAGCGGAGTTGCCAGCGGAACGAACCAGCTGTCCGCCCTTTCCTGGGTAGAGCTCGATGTTGTGAATCTGAGCACCAACCGGAATCTCGGAAAGCGGTAAGCAGTTTCCTACCTTTGCCTCAGCCTCCGGGCCGGACATAACCTTCATTCCGTCTGTCAGTCCCTGTGGTGCCAGGATATATGCCTTCTCGCCGTCTGCGTAGCAGATTAAAGCGATGTTTGCTGTTCTGTTCGGATCGTACTCAACACCGATAACGGTTGCCGGGATACCATCCTTGGAATTTCTCTTGAAATCGATGATTCTGTATTTTCTTCTGGAGCCGCCTCCGCGGTGTCTCACAGTGATTTTACCCTGATTGTTACGACCAGCGTTCTTCTTTAAGGATACTACTAAGGATTTCTCTGGTGTTGTCTTTGTGATCTCGGAGAAATCAGAGCCAGTCATATGTCTTCTGGAAGGTGTATATGGGCTGTATGTTTTGATTCCCATGACTTAAACTCCTTTCTGATGCCGGATATAGTGTTCATCCGGTTGGTTTGCCGGAGGACTTACAACGCCTCCTGGTGTGTTCTCAATAAAAAGCGACATAAGGTTCGCCGCTTCCCTTAATTATAATCCTGCGAAGATCTCAATCTCCTTGCTGTCCTCTGTCAGCTTAACGATTGCCTTCTTTGTCTTTGCAGTCTTTCCGAATACCAGACCTCTTCTCTTTGTCTTTCCGTCGAGGTTCATGGTGCTTACAGCTGCTACCTTTGTTCCTGGGAACATTCTCTCAACAGCCTCTTTGATCATGGTCTTGTTTGCTTCCGGATGAACTAAGAAAGTATATTTCTTGTCGCTCATAGCGTTCATGCTCTTCTCAGTTACAACTGGTTTGAGGATTACATCATAGTACTGAATATTTGCCATTATGCGTACACCTCCTCGATAGAAGCTACAGCAGCCTTAGTTGCCACTACAGTGTTATATTTCAGAATGTCATATACGTTGATTGTGTTTACGGAAGCTGTCTTAACTGCCGGAATATTTCTTGCAGATAATGCAGCCTTTTCGTCAGCGCCTACTACCAGGGCCTTCTCAACCTTTAAGTTCTTCAGAACCTCAGCAAATTTCTTTGTCTTGATCTCTGCGAAGCTTAACTCGTCAACAACGATGAACTTGTTCTCGTTTACTCTGCTTGTAAGAGCGGACTTGAGAGCCAGTCTCTTCTCCTTCTTGTTTAAGCGGATTGTGTAGTCACGTGGTGTCGGAGCGAATACTACGCCGCCGCCTGTCCACTGCGGAGCTCTTGTTGAACCCTGTCTTGCGTGACCTGTTCCCTTCTGTCTCCACGGTTTTCTTCCTCCGCCGGAAACTTCGGAACGTGTTTTAGCTTTCTGTGTTCCCTGACGCTTGTTGGCTAACTGAGCTACTACAGCAAGGTGAACTAAGTGCTCGTTCACTTCTACGCCGAATACAGCATCGTTTAACTCTAATGTGCCAACTTCGTTGCCTTCAATATTGTAAACAGATACGTTTGCCATCTGTATGTTCCTCCTTTCCTATAAAGCCTACTTGCTGACTTTAACAGTCTCTTTGATTGTTACTAAGGATTTCTTTGGTCCTGGCACTGCGCCCTTAACAAGGAGCAGGTTGTTCTCTGCGTCAACCTTTACAATCTCCAGATTCTGGATTGTCACTTTTACGTGGCCCATCTGACCTGGCATGCCTTTGCCCTTGAATACGCGTCCTGGTGTTGTAGCGGAACCGTTGGAACCCTGATGACGATGGAACTTGGAACCGTGAGCCATAGGTCCTCTGTGCTGGCCATGTCTCTTGATGGCGCCCTGGAATCCCTTACCTTTGGAAATAGCAGTAGCATCAATCTTGTCGCCTGCAGCGAAGATGTCTGCCTTAATCTCATCCTTTACGGAATACTCGGAAGCATTCTCAAAACGGAACTCTCTGACATATCTCTTGTAGGAAACGCCTGCCTTGTCGAAGTGTCCCTTTACCGGCTTGCTGACTAACTTCTCTCTCTTGTCAACAAAACCAACCTGTACTGCCTCGTAGCCGTCGTTCTCTGCTGTCTTAACCTGTGTAACCACACATGGTCCAGCCTGAAGAACTGTTACTGGAGTTAAAACTCCGTCTTCGTTGAAAATCTGAGTCATTCCAACTTTTGTAGCTAAAATCGCCTTCTTCATTTTTTGACCTCCTGTCTTTTTCTACAGCGGAACGCGGGATGTTTCCGCGTTCATCCTAGAACAGTCCAGAAATCTATCTAAACCCTTCAGGATAACTGACAAATCTTATTTGTTCTTCATCTTGATGTTGATGTAAACACCTGCCGGCATTTCCAGTCTGGATAAAGCATCCACTGTCTTCTGGCTTGGTGTGATGATGTCGATGAGTCTCTTGTGAGTTCTCTGCTCAAACTGCTCTCTGGAATCTTTGTACTTATGAACAGCTCTTAAGATTGTAACAACCTCTTTCTTTGTTGGTAACGGTACCGGTCCGCTCACCTTAGATCCGTTCTTCTTTACAGTCTCGATGATTTTTGCAGCAGACTGGTCAACCAGCTGATGATCATAAGCTTTCAATGTGATTCTCATTACTTGACTTGCCATAAAAAAAGTCGCCTCCTTTTCGTACTATTTGAAGCACGACAAGCGGTGACTGTACACATATCCGTGTGTGTCATACAAAACTCCACACTGAATCCTCCATATAATCAGGTATTCTCTAAAGTTGTACAGTGACTTGTCGCCAGTTTCCTAACTTGACATTCGCTCCACGGAAAACCTGCCATCTCTCAGGCAGCAACCTCACGCTTCATCGCTATCATGCCACAGCCTCTGTATCATATCATAAGTTTCCTTGAATTGCAAGGGATTTTTCAGGGTTTTTCCTCATTTTTTTCAAAGAAATTTCCGTGGATTTTCAGAGGTTTTTGGGCATTTTGACGAGGGGAGGGCGGGACGGGGATACACGGCAGAAGAAGGAGGTTTTTCAGTTCCAGCGAAGTCACTGAAAAACCTCCTTCTTCTGCTCCCCACTGTACTCCGGCCCGCCGAAAAGAGAGGAGAAAAGGTGAAGAGGAACTTCCTTTCCGGCCCCTCTCGTTTTCGCTCCCCCCGGCAAAAAGAGAAGGAAGGACAGATTTTTGTGACTTCGCTGGAACAAAAATCTGTCCTTCCTTCTCTTTCTCTTGCCCTTCTTTCTCTTGCCCCTTTAATCCCACGGAACCGGCTCGTAGGGGTCTCTCGCGTACTCGTCGCCGTTGTTGGACTCTTTATCTACTTCAATGACGATTCCCGACTTGTTCGTCTCAAACCGTGTGCCGCTGGAGTCCTTGACGGTTGTGTCTTTGGCAATCTTGCCTGATGTATTTACAAGGTAATTGTTTCCGTCCACACGGATTACCTCGTACTTCGTGCCGCTGTCAGCCTCCTGAAGCTTTCCTTTATAAAAGAGGTAATTATTCTTCACTCCCGTGTACCCGCGGCCGGCCTTGCTGCCGCTCTCGGTAAAGTAGTACTCGCACTTTGTGCCGTCGCCCTCCTCGATATCCATGCGGCCCTTCTGCACGGAGCTTGTCTGCCTGTCGCCGAAATAGTAGGTTTCAAAATCATTTCCGTCCTTCAGGTTTCTGAGGCCGTAGACAGGGTTTCCGTCATTGTCAAACAGGTAGGTCACGCCGCCGATCTTTTCCAGATCCCGGACAGTGGCTTCCTCCACAGCCGGGCCTACCTTTGGCTCGCCGTCGCTCTCGAAATAATACCACTGTACCTCGTCCTCCACATCCCCGTCATAGTCCTCCGGCGGATAGGTGGAGTACCAGCCCACAGTCAGCTTTCCGTTGTCCTGGAGATAGCGGTAGTCGCGGAAGTTGTCCTCATCCCCGGTCACGCAGATCCAGCCGGTCTGCATCCGGCCCTCCTCGTCGAAGTAATAGTTGACGCCGTCTATCTTGTATTTTTTGTAATTGTCTCCTCCTGTTTCCGGCATGTAGCGCTTGCCGGAGCTCTGGAAGTAATACCAGTGGTGATCCTCGTCGTCCTCATAGGGGCGCATCTTGTCGTCGTCATCGTCGTCCGCATCGGGATCTTCCAGATACTGCCAGCCTGTGCGCATGGTTCCGTCGTCTCCCAGATAATAGAGATCGTCATCTGCCCAGCCGGTCTGCATCTCGCCGTCGCTGTTGAAATAATACCACTTTCCGGAAATCTTCTGCCAGTTGTCGGAAACAGCCTTTCCGTCGCTCTCGAAGTAGTACCAGACCTGTCCGGCATTTGTATCCCAGCCGTCATCCTTCGGAGCCAGCTGCATCCACTTTCCGGCCACCATGATTCCGTTGGAGTCCACATAGTACTCGTCGTCCACCCAGGTGTTGAGGGCCATGTTCCCATTATAGTCGAGGTAGCGCCAGAGGCCGTCAGCCCCTTTTCTCCACTCGTTTGTCACTTTATTTCCGCTTGAATTGTAATATACCCAGTTGCCGCCGGACTGCTGCCACCCTTCGGCGAGGCTGGCCGTCGCTCCGGCCAGAGCCAGCGCGACCGAAAGGCCCAATACGGCGATTCCTTTTCTCTTCATTCAAAATCCTCCCGCAAATACCCATTTTTTCCTATCTACCATTCTAGCAAGAGCCGGACAAATATTCAAGCGAAATAATCTTTCAATTCTATTACGAAATTTTCTGCAGTATGGCTGAATCCTTTCCCCACAAAACGCAAAACCTCTTTGACACCCGTTCCTGCGGAATATATAATACTCATATGCATCATGCATAACCAAAAAAACGGCAGCCGTAAGGTTCTTTAAACCCCGGGTCTGCTGTTTTAGCCGAAAATAAAAAAAATTGTAACAATTCAGCCATATATCTTCTTGCCCGCTTGAAGCGGACAAGAAGCGTCTGGCGTCTGCCCTATGAAGATTAGGACAGGAAAACTCTTATGAAAGCACGCTTTCAACGCATTTTCCTGTCCTAATCTTCGCATGGCTGAACTGTTACAAAAAATTCAAATTTAAGGAGAACAATACATATGTGGATAGCTGACGGCTGGAAAGATTATGAAGTAATAGACTGCTCCAAAGGTGAAAAGCTGGAGCGCTGGGGCAAGTATCTGCTTGTCAGGCCGGATCCCCAGGTTATCTGGGATACGCCGAAGAGGCACAAGGGATGGAAGCGGATGAACGGCCATTATCACAGAAGCTCCAGGGGAGGAGGCGAGTGGGAATTTTTCGATCTGCCCGAGCAGTGGACCATCCGCTACAGAGAACTGACCTTCAACCTGAAGCCCTTCAGCTTCAAGCATACCGGCCTGTTTCCGGAGCAGGCCACGAACTGGGACTGGTTTGGAGAGAAGATACGAAAGGCCGGAAGACCTGTAAAAGTTCTCAACCTGTTTGCCTACACCGGAGGCGCAACCCTGGCGGCCGCCAAGGCAGGCGCCCATGTCACTCACGTGGATGCCTCCAAGGGAATGGTGACCTGGGCCAGGGAAAATGCCCGTTCCTCCGATCTTGCCGATGCCCCCATCCGCTGGATCGTAGACGACTGCGTCAAATTTGTGGAGAGGGAAATCAGGCGCGGCAATCACTACGACGGAATTATCATGGATCCTCCGTCCTACGGAAGAGGACCTAAGGGAGAGATCTGGAAAATTGAGGATTCCATCCACCCCTTTGTGCAGCTCTGCGCCAAACTTCTGTCGGATCAGCCTCTGTTCTATCTGATTAACTCCTACACAACAGGGCTGGCTCCGTCTGTCCTCACCTACATGCTTTCCACAGAGCTGGTTCCGAAGTTCGGCGGAACGGTGCGCTCTGAGGAAATCGGCCTCCCGGTAACAGAGAGCGGACTGGTTCTCCCCTGCGGAGCCTCCGGCAGGTGGGAGAGCAAAAACTAGGCTGCCGCCTGTTTTCTCATCTTCCCCCGCTGATTACCCTCCACAGAGGCCCTGCATATTTTCTCAGGAACTCTCCCAGCTTCCAGGCCAGAATCACACAGATAACCGGAATCGCCAGGTAGAGAAGCAGGGCCGTGAGGGCGGAGTGGGGAAGGAGAGCTGCTCCCAGCTTGTTGATTCCCCTCGCCAGTATAAAGTGGATAGTATAGAGAAAAAATCCGTACTTCATCCACTCCCTGGCGTCCGGCAGCCTCATTCCCGGCACCGCCATCCAGAGGGTAACAGGCACGGTAAATCGGTAGAGAACTGTCTCAAACACGGAATGCCTGACTGTGATGCCCTGGTAAAAGTAAACTGCAAGCACGGTTCCGAGCACTGCAGCGGCGGCTCTGACAGCCGTCCCCTTCCTGCCCTGCAGCTGCCGTTCCTCCAGAAAATCTTCTGCATGGAGCGCTCCGTAGGCGGCTGCGCTGTAGTAAAAGAGGGCGTCCATATTGACAATCGGTATCTGGATCAGATTTTTGATGCAGTACAGCTCCACCCCAATCACAAGAATACCGGAAACTCTGTTTTTCAAGAGGGGATACAGAAGCGGCGAGAGAGCGATCAGGAAAATAAGCTGGTACATATACCAGAACACCGGATTATAGGTAAAATGAAGCACCGCATCTGCCATAGCCGGAATGCTGAGCTCCACCGCTGTCTTGTCTGAAATCCCGGCCAGATACGGGATACGTCCGGCTGCCGCATAGCCCAGGTAGTAGAGGAAATTCCAGAGCAGGTAAGGAAGCAGAACCGTCCGTATCCTCCGCTCCATCTTGGGCCCTATATCTTTATAGGAACACTTCCTGTAAAACTGGTAGGCAGACAGCATGAAAAAGCCGGGCACTGCCACCGGCCCCAGAACGTCTGCCAGAATGTGCTGGAACTGCCAGACCACTTCTGCAGCCCCGCCCTCAGCCGGAAGCGTCAGAAACATATCTGCATTATAGCTGTGAATCATCACCACCATAAGGCTGAACAGAAAGGCCGCAAAGCACACCTTATTGTAAAATTTCTTTTCTGTCAAGGGCATCCCTCCTGTCTGCCTGTCCCATCGTTTTCCTGTTCCCGAACCAGATGTTCTCTTTCATCCTGTTCTGTCTCCTTTGTCTTCTCTGTCTCCTCTGTTTTCCCTTTTCCTGTTCCGCTTTGTTTCTGCCGGTCTTCCCCGCTGCCTTCCAATATATCAAAAGCACAGCCTGTGATCGTCATTCGCCGCTCGCTTGCGCTCATTATATCCTTATACTCGGTCACAGTGCTTTCGTTTCTGCATACAGCCGGCAGATAAGATATGTCCACGCAGCCAGAGCAGTGAGCGTAAGCCCCCATGCGCTCAGGCGTCCTGACTCCATCCACGTGCCGAAGGCGGCCGCATCCAGGGTCAGCGCTGTCAGATTCGCCGCTATGTGAACAGAGGCAGCGGCTGTCACTGTGTGAAAGTGCTCTGTAAGGAATGCGAGAAAAAGTCCCATGAGCCCCGCATAAATCCCCTGCTGTACATTTCCATGGTAGATCCCGAATACAGCAGCCGTTGTCAGAGCGCAGGCCCAGACGCCAAACCTCCTTCTGAGCCTTTTATACATCAGGCCCCGGAACAAGACCTCCTCGGCAAACGGGATCAAAAAGCCAGTACAGAGGAAAGTCAGAGCTGCAGCCGTGGCTCCGCCCGCCCGGGAAACTGCCGGCTCCGCGGCGCTCACAGCCGTCTGTGCCAGCGCAGATTCAGAAATCTCTGCCGGCACCAGGGCAGCTGCGGCAAGGCAGATGAGTCCGCTCATCCCAATACAGTAGCAGACACCTGCGGCGGGAAGCTTCCAGGCAGCTCTCACCCATTTTCCCTTGCTCTGCGGTCCTCCAAACCGGCCGCCTCCCTCCTGCTCCATCCTGGTGTTTCCAAGCCTCGGCCAGTACCAGAAAATTATGACAGCCGCCCCCATGCCGCTTGCAGCCTGGGGAAGAACCTCAGTCAGAAACACAGCCGCTCCCGCCTCCCCGGCAGAAGCCCAAATACCTGACATACGCCAAACAGCTTCCAGAACAATCAGTGCCGTCTCCGCTGCAAGCCCGTAGAACAGCAGGGGCAGAAATGCGCTCAGGACAATCTCTGCAGTTTTATGGCTTCCTGCATCTGGCTTTTCTGTCTGTCTCCTCTCGGCGCCTGTCATTTCAGCCCTCCATCTCTCCGTTCCCCGTCTTTTATCTTTCTGCTCCATCCGGGTTTCAGCCCTATGCCCCTCCGGCCAGCTCCATGGCTTTCCCGGCATCCAGCATTCCGCCTGTGGCCGTCTTTCCATCCATAGCGCTGTTCTCCTTTACAGAGGAGAGGATGAGCTGGCGAAGTCTTCCCGCATCTGTATCCGGGTAAGCAGATTTTATCATGGCAGCAACTCCCGTCACCATGGGAGCTGCCATGGAGGTTCCGCTCATGTAGGCGTACTGGTTTCCGGAGATCGTGCTGAGAATATACTTTCCCGGAGCTGCCAGGTCAACGCCTGCCGGGCCATAGTTGGAGCTGGGATCCAGGTTTCCGTCCAGCCTCATGCTGGCCACGGAGATCACATTGTCCAGGTCAAAGGCCGCCGGGTACACCGGAGACTCATCAATATTGATACCGTTTCCGCTTCTGTCGCCGTTTCCGGCGGCAACCACGAAGAGCATGCCGGAATTTTTCATAGTGTCATAGAGCTCCTGATTAAATCTGGCTGTGCCGAAGCTCAGATTGCAGATAGATGCCCCGTTGGCCTCTGCGTAGCGTATGGCCTGAGCCACATGTTCCGGCGTCCCAATCCCCTCTTCCGTTCCCAGGACTTTGATTGGCATAATCTTCACATAGGCAGGATCGCAGATGCCGGTGATCCCTCTCCCGTTTTTAGCCGCAGCAATGGTTCCGGCCGAGTGAGTTCCGTGGTTATCCTCCCTGCCTGAATAGAGCTGATTATTTCCGGCATAGAAGTTCCATCCGTTCACATCGTCCACATAGCCGTTTCCGTCATTGTCTGTCCCGTCTCCGGGGGTCTCATCTGCATTTGTCCAGATTCCGCCGGACAGCTCCTCATGATCCGTCTGAATTCCCGTGTCGATAACAGCCACAACCGTTTCGGTTTTCCCCTCCACGGCATCATAGGCAGCTCTGGCAGGAGTCAGGTTGATATCCATCCCTGCTTTGGCAAAGGTAGTTCCCCGGCTGTCCACCTCAGGCCCGTAGGCAGGCCCGCCTGTCCGGGAGGTCAGATTCTGAAACGCGGCTCCCTCCCCGCTGTTTTTGTCAGTCAGACGAAACAGGCCATTGTTCAGGAATCCCCACTGATACTCATTGTAAGGGTCTCCTCCTGGATAGGCCTGTGTTCCCGGGCCCGCGGCAAACGCCCTCACGGCCCTCTCCTTTTCCTGTACCTCTGGCAGAGAAGACCTTACCGGTACCGGAAGGGCTGAACATCCCGCCTGCAGCAAGGCTGCAGCCGACAGTACAGCTGCAGGCAGAAGCACTGCAGACAGAAGCGCCCCGGACACGGCCGGAGCCCTGAAAAGCTCCCGTCTCTGTTCCCTGCTGTTTACTTTTCTCATATTATTCCTTTTCCTCATCATGACTCCGGCCTTTCACGCTTTACTCTCCGCTCTGCTCCGGTCCTTTCGCAGAGGCCTTTTTCTCGGATTTCTTTTTTCCGTCCTTTTCTTTGGCCTTCTTCTCCTGGTCCTTCTTTGCCCTTTTCTTTTCCTTATCTGCCGGCTGCTTTTCCTTTTTTCCTCTCTTCTCTCCCCGGTTCTCCTCCGCTCTTTCCTTTAAGCCGATGAAGACTACGATGGTTCTGGCCGGTACCAGAAACTGCTTCTGCTGTTCCAGGCACGGCTCCTCTCCCTCTTCGTAGATGCCGTTTCTCTCTCTGTCATCTGTGTTAAAGGCCAGATGCCATTTCATCCCTTTGGGGAGCTTTGGCAGGGCAAACTCGTGGGGCTCCCAGTGCATGTTATAGGCGGTAAAAAAGTAGTCATCGGGTGTATTGTCCGCCTTTTTTGCGTACTCGCCGCAGTACATGATCCCCAGCTGGCGGCGGAAGTTTTCAAACTCCGGGCACCAGGCCTTCACGCCGTGGTAGGAGACATCCGGGTGTCCGCAGGCCAGGTAATCCATCACCTTCGGCTCCTGGGCCATATGGAAAACAGGGTGTTTCTTTCTAAAGGCAATCACCTGTTTCGCAAACTCAAAGATGTCTCTGTTTGTCTTAAGCAGCCCCCAGTCCAGCCACGAAGTCTCGTTGTCCTGACAGTAGGAGTTATTATTTCCCCCCTTGGAAAATCCAAATTCGTCGCCGGACAGCAAAAGAGGCGTGCCCTGGCTTAAGAAAAGCATGAGCAGCGCATTTCTGATCTGCTTGCGCCTCATGACAGCTACCTTTTTCTTGCGGCTTGGCCCCTCTACGCCGCAGTTCCAGGTATAGTTCCAGGAACTTCCGTCCTGATTGTTCTCTCCGTTCTGCTCATTGTGCTTCATCTCATAGGTGACGGCATCCATGAGGGTAAAGCCATTTGTATTGGCCATATAGTTTATGACGCCATAGCCCTTCGGATTTCTCCTGTTTCTGAAAATCAGGCTGTTCATCTGATCCTCGTCGCCCTTCAGAAGCCTTCTCATGTCAACCAGGAAACCGTCATTGTACTCCGCCAGATGGCGCCGGCCCGGCGTTTCCTCCTCCCAAAAGGCAGCAAACAGCTTGGTTTCTGACAGCCACGGATCGTCTCTTAGGGCCGGGCAGCCGGCAATTCCCACCAGGTGCACGCCGTCCACGTGGTACTCCCTCACCCAGAAGCGCACTGCCTCTGAGATGACAGCGGCGCTCTCCTTTCCGGTGAAGTACAGCTCGATAACCAGTTCCAGGCCGTTTTGGTGAAGCTCCTTCACCAGCTCCTTGAACTCCCGCACCGGATTCTTCTCCCCACACGCCCCGGAAGCATAGGACTCCTTGGGCGCAAAGAGCATGCCGGGGGTGTATCCCCAGTAGTTGAGTTTTCCGGTGGGCCGGTCCACGCCGTAAGGATTTCCGTCTGCGCCGTCAGGCAGCATGACCTCCTCAAATTCGTTGGGCGGCATCAGCTCCAGGGAGGTGATGCCAAGCTCCTTAAAATACGGGATCTTTTCTGCAATGGCCCTGAAGGTCCCAGGCTCTGCTCCGTTTTCAGCTTCCTCCTCTTTTCCATCCGCGCCCTTTGAACCAGCCCGCATGGTCAGCCCTCTTGTATGGATCCTGTAGAGGATCATATCCTCATACGGGATCTGAAGGGGCCTGTCGCCTTCCCAGTCAAAGCTCTCAAGCTCAAACCTGCTCCTCAGGGGAGTGTCCACATGGGAAAGCTCTCCCCAGGTTCCATGTCCCGTAAAAGAGCGGCCAAACGTGTCCGGCATCTCCTTTCCGTCCGATAAAACGGCATAGGTCAGGCCGGAAAAATCCTCTCCCAGGAGCTTCATGCACCGCATCCTGCCCATTCGGGAGCCCTTCGGGAACGGGAACACTCTCCGTTTCTCCTTCTTCTCTCCATCCGGCCCCTGCTCCTGCTCATATACTGCGAGGCTCACCTCTTCCCCGGCAGCCTCCGTGCAGATGTACACGCCGCCTTCTGTCTTTGTCACTCCCGGCTGAAAATATCCCGGTTCTTCCTCTGACATAATCAGTTTTTCTATTTTCACGCCAATCTCTCCAATCCCGGGCTTCACGCCTGTATAAAAATTATTTTCTGTTTCTTCCTAAATATAACTAACAGCTAACGGCTGTTCTGCTGCGCAATCCGTTCTGACAGTTCATTTAAGTACATCCATCGCTCCATTTTCTGCTCCAGAAGCGCTTCTGTCTCTTCCTTTTCCTTCATCAGAGCAGACAGCTTTGCATAATCTCTGGCAGCCCTGTCGATCTCAGGCCCCAGTTCTTCGATCCTCTGTTCCAGCTTTGCAATTTCATCCTCGATGGTCTCCCACTCCTTCTGCTCCATGTAGGTGAATTTGAGCTTTTTAACCTGGCCCTCCTTCCAGTTTTTTCTGGAATTTTTCTCCTGACTGCCGTCGGCCTCACCGTCCCCGGCAGCCTCTCTGCCTTTTTCTCTTCCGGCCCTGGCTCCTGCAGTTTCCTCTGCCTCCTCTCTCTCCTGTCTGGAAGCCTGGTAGTCTGTAAATCCGCCCTCATACTGGCAGATTTTTCCATCTCCCTCGAAAGCAAAAATCCTTCTCACAACCCTGTCTAAAAAGTACCTGTCGTGGGAGACAGTGATGACAATGCCCTGGAAGCTGTCAAGATAGTCCTCCAGAATCGTGAGCGTTCTGATATCCAGGTCATTGGTAGGCTCGTCCAGAATCAGCACGTTGGGAGCATCCATCAGGATTCTCAGCAGGTACAGCCGCCTCTTCTCTCCGCCGGACAGCTTTCCGATCACCGTATACTGCACAGACGGAGGGAACAGGAACCGCTCCAGCATCTGGGAGGCGGAGACGCTGCCGTCCGGCGTCCTCACATACTCGGCCACATTTTTAATGTAGTCAATGACTCTAAGGTCATTGTCCATGGCCTCATTTTCCTGGGAAAAATACCCGAGCTTCACTGTCTGGCCGATCTCTATCTCTCCGCTGTCAGGCTTCACCCACCCGGCAATCATCTTCATCAGAGTGGATTTTCCGCTTCCGTTGGGTCCGATGAAGCCGACTCTGTCATTTTTCAGAAAAATATAGCTGAAGTCCCGGATCAGAGTCTTTCCTTCGTAGGCCTTGCTAAGATTCTTAAGCTCCACCGTGGTCCTTCCCAGGCGGCTTGCAATGGAGCCAAGCTCCACCTCCCCGTCATACTCAGGGCCGCTTTTGGCACTCAGGGCCTCAAACCGCTGGATCCGCCCCTTCTGCTTGGTGGAACGCGCCCTGGCTCCCCGCTTCATCCACTCCAGCTCCACCCGGAGGATGGACTGGCGCTTTCTCTCTGACGCCTCCTCCATGGCCATCCGCTCCGCCTTCAGCTCCAGAAAGCCCTCGTAATTCGTCTGGTAGCTGTAGAGTTTCCCCTTGTCAAGCTCCACAATCCGGTTGGTCACACTGTCCAGAAAGTACCTGTCATGGGTGATCATGAGAAGGGCGCCCCTGAACTTTTTCAGATACTCCTCCAGCCAGTCAGCCATGGCGCTGTCTAAATGGTTGGTGGGCTCGTCCAGGATCAGAAGATCGGCTGTGGAGAGCAGGACGCTCGCCAGGGCTACCCGCTTTCTCTGGCCGCCGGAGAGCGTCTCGATCTTCGCCGTCCAGTCCGGCACATCCAGCTTCATCAGCATGTTCTTGGCCTGTCCCTCCAGATCCCAGGCCTGCTCATGGCCCTCATTTTCCCGGATCACACTCTCCAATACCGTATACCCGGGCTCAAAGACAGGGTTCTGGGGAAGGTAGCGGATATAGAGGTTCCTCCCCTTCATCACGCTTCCCTGATCCGGCTCCTCAAGTCCGGCCGCTATCTTTAACAGCGTGGATTTTCCGGTTCCGTTGATTCCGATCACTCCTACCTTTTCCCCCTCGTTGATGGAAAATGCAGTGTCATCAAAAAGCAGACGCTCTGTGTATGATTTTGTGAGATGTTCGATTGTCAGTAAATTCATGTCCGTTCTCTCCTGTTCTGGCTTCCCGCTTCAGCCGTTCCAGCCTATAGTTTTGACTGTTTCGTCTTTTGGTTTCAGCGGTGTCGGCTTATGGCTTCTGGCTGTCTTGAATGTGCAGGGTTCTTATTCCCGCTTTCTCCGGCCCTCAGCCCTTTACTTGATCACCAGCTCTACCGGGCAGTGGTCAGAGCCCATAATCTCCGTGTGGATGGAAGCGCTCACCAGCCTGTCCTCCAGGCTCTCTGAAACGCAGAAGTAGTCGATACGCCACCCGGCGTTCTTCTCCCTGGCCTTAAAGCGGTAGGACCACCAGGAGTAGACCCCCTCCGTATCCGGGTAGAAATGTCTGTAGGTATCGATAAAGCCTGCATCCAGCAGGGCGGAAAACTTTCCTCTCTCCTCATCGGTAAAGCCCGCATTCTTTCTGTTTGTCCTGGGATTTTTCAGATCGATCTCCCTGTGGGCCACGTTTAAGTCTCCGCAGAAAATGACCGGCTTTTTCTCTTCCATCTTCTTCAGATAGGCGAGAAAGGCGTCCTCCCACTCCATGCGGTAGGGCAGACGGGCCAGCTCATTCTGTGAATTGGGCGTATAGCAGGTCAGCACATAGTAGTCCTCATACTCTGCCGTAATCACCCTCCCCTCGTGGTCGTGGGCGTCAATTCCCAGGCCGTAGACCACGCTGATGGGCTCCTCCTTTGAAAAAAGCGCAGTTCCTGAATAGCCCTTTTTGTCAGCGTAGCTCCAGTACTGATAGTACCCCGGTATATCAAGATCAATCTGACCGGCCTGAAGCTTACTCTCCTGAATGCAGAAAATATCTGCGTCCAGCTTACGAAATACGTCGAGAAAGCCCTTTCCCACACAGGCCCTCAGGCCGTTCACATTCCATGAAATCATCTTTTTCATTCTGTATTGTTCTCCTTATCTCCCTTAGCCCTGTCCCTGTCTTTCGGCGCAGAGACAGAGCAAAAGGGCACTGCACGCTGCAGCTTGCTCTCTGCCGGCAGCTGTCTCACTGTGGCTTTAGTATAGCATTTTCTTGTATATTTTGGAAGGGGATCGGATCGCTTCATCCGCAGACCCTCCTCTGCTCTCCCTCAATCATGGGGGCTTGCCTGCTTTTTCGCGCCGCCGCGGGGCTGCCTTAAGCAGCCTTTTTCCTCTGCGCGGCGTGCGCATCCCGCCCGGCAGGGCTTTTTATTATAGGAAATTCGGAGAAATGTCCTATATAAAACAGAAGCCCGCTTCCCGCAGATATCTGTCCTTCGGGAAGCGAGCCTCTGTCTGATTTTAATTTCTTTATACCCGGGAACCGTACAATGGCTCTACAGTCCTGCACTAATCTTCTGACGGGCAATTTTATGCTTTTCCACATATCCGGTCAGTATCAGGGTGAGGGCTCCGTCTCCGGTTACATTGCAGGCTGTTCCGAAGCTGTCCTGAAGGGCAAAGATAGTCAGCATCAGGGCAGTTCCCATCTCATCGAAGCCGAGGACGCCTGTGATAAGTCCCAGGGATGCCATAACCGTTCCTCCAGGAACACCGGGTGCTCCCACGGCAAACACGCCCAGCAGCACACAGAACAGCACCATGGTAGGCAGATCCGGGATCGCTCCGTAGAGAATCTTCGACACAACCATGACGAAGAAAACCTCTGTCAGCACAGAGCCGCACAGGTGGATATTGGCAAACAGCGGGATTCCGAAGTCGACCATGTCATCCCTAAGCGTAGGCTCAGACTTCTTGGCACACTCCAGAGCCACTGCAAGGGTAGCGGCCGAGGACATGGTTCCCACAGCCGTGATATAGGCGGGCCCATAATTGCGAAGTACATTCAGAGGATTCTTTCCTGTATACAGACCGGCAAGTCCATAGAGAAGGGCCAGCCAGATATAGTGACCCACCATAACAATCAGAATCACCTGCACAAACACCGGGAACTGCTTTGTAATGGAACCCTCATAGGCCAGGGAGCAGAAGGTCATGGCAATGTAAAACGGAAGAAGAGGAATAATGATCTTCTTTACAATATCCAGCACAATTCTCTGAAACTCATCGAGCACAGAAGTAATAGTGCCCGCCTTTGTCCAGGTGGCTGCAAGGCCGATGAGCACAGAAAATACCAGCGCGCTCATAACCTCCATAACCGGCGGTATGGAGAGCTGGAACACCACCTCTGGAAGCTCTTTCAGCCCCTCCACATTGGGGTTGATGGACAGCCCGGGAATGATTGCAAATCCTGCTGCCATGGAAAACAGGGCTGCTCCCAGGGAGGATGCATAGGCCGCCAGAAGAGCGATTCCCAGCATCCTGGAGGCGTTGCTGCCCAGCTTTGTGATGGACGGGGCAATAAACCCGATAATAATGAGGGGGACACAGAAATTGATAAACTGTCCCATAATGTAGTTCAGCGTGACAACCAGATTCATCAGCCCTTCATTTGCATAGAGGCCGATGAGAATACCTGCCGCCACTCCCAGAAGGAGGCGAAACGGCAGACTGCCAGTCAGTTTTTTCATAAAAAATCTCCTTTCCTACCCGCATTCCCCCTCTCCGGCCGCCGTGTTCTGAGGTTTGAAAACAGGGTTCTGAACTCAGCCAGGGCTGCCGGAGCGGGAATGCATCTTTCCCTTATATAAATTATGCACCGCTTCTGTCTGCGAAACAATTATAACAGAAATTTTTATCTTTTCCATCTTTGTTTTTATTTCCAGAAATATTTTCCAGCCAGATGAAATAAACTGGAGATATGCGTATTTAAGTCCTGATCCCAGACTGCAGTCCTCCAGCTCCTGATAACAGGAACCCGGCGCAGTGCGATCCCCGCGGAGCATTTTTATATAACAGGGAACGAAGTTTCCTGTTATATAAAATAAAGACAGCCCTCTCGCCCCGTATCGGGCAAAAGCGGCTGTCCTTCAGGCAGGTCTTCTTTCCCTGCTATCTTCTGTTATTTTCTGTTATATCCTGCTATTTTCCGTTTTCTTCTGTTTTCTCCGCTCTTCTTCCAGGCTTCGCTCTCCCGGCTATATGCCTGAAAGCCCGCCCGGCGTATTTTCTTTCTGCAGGCAGAGGCAGCTTTCCACTACTGCTCCTGCCACAGCTTCTGAGGATAATATCCCGAATCCTTCAGTCCCTGGATGGCATCCATCACCATCGGCTTATCCTCTTTATAGGTAACACCGTACCACTTGTCGGCGCTCTTTAAGACTGTCACCTCAGCCTTCCCCTCTTTTAAAAGCTCATCTACCACAAAGGGGAGGAAATACTCGCATTTTTCCGGGTTTACGGGGAGGTTTTTGTCGAGAAATACTGTAAAGCGCCCTTCCAGCTCCTTAAGCATACTCTCTGTAAAGCCCCACATGTTCATGGACACCAGGGTATCTTCAGGAAGGAAGGTCCAGGTAGCTCCTCCGTCCTCTGTGTATTCCGCCCTGTCCCCATGCTTTTCGATCCGCGTGCGCTCGTGAATGTCAGCCAGATGGCCCTTCTCATCTGCCGTGCAGACGCCCCGGGACACATGGCCGTTCTCTGTCAGGGTGTTGTACAGTCTGTAGCCCACCATGGCATACTGGTACTTCTCGTTGTCCCCCTGCTCAGAGAGCTGGCGGTAGATCTCGCGGAAGGCCGTCTTTCCATAGTAGTCGTCTGCGTTGATCACCGCAAATGGGCCGTCTATCACATCTTTGCAGCAGAGGACCGCGTGCCCTGTTCCCCATGGCTTTACACGGCTTTCCGGAACACTGTAGCCCGCCGGAAGGCAGTCTGTCTCCTGGTACACATATTCTACCTGAATGTGCTTCTCCATCCTGTTTCCGATGTGCTCCTTAAATTCCTTCTCAATGGCCTTCTTGATAATGAAGATAACCTTCTCAAAGCCTGCTTCCTTTGCGTCAAAAATGGAAAAGTCGATAATCAGATCTCCGTCGTGATCCACCGGATCGATCTGCTTTAAGCCGCCGTAGCGGCTCCCCATCCCTGCTGCCATAATCACCAGCACCGGTTTCTTATTCATGGTATGCCTCCTCGTTTTGAAACAGCAGGCAGCTGCTTCGCCTGAAAGACAGCTGCCGGCTTTCTTCTGCCCCTTAGTCCTCGTTCTCCTCAGCCTCTGTCAGCGTAAATACCTGGCGCTTTCTTGCCATCTCATCGCTCTCCAGGTACTCGTCGTAGGTGGTGATCTTGTCGATCAGCTTGCCGTTTACGATCTCCATAATGCGGTTGGCTGTGGTCTGGACAATCTGGTGGTCACGGGATGAGAAGATAATCACGCCCGGGAATTTTGTCATTCCGTTGTTCAGCGCAGTGATGGACTCCATGTCCAGGTGGTCTGTAGGCTCGTCAAACATCAGCACGTTTGCACCGGAGATCATCATCTTGGAGAGCATGCAGCGAACCTTCTCTCCTCCTGAGAGAACTCTCACCTTCTTCACGCCGTCGTCTCCGGCAAAGAGCATACGGCCCAGAAAGCCGCGGACATAGGTGACATCCTTCACCGGCGAATACTGTGTCAGCCAGTCTACGATAATGTCGTCATTGTCAAACTCTGCGCTGTTGTCCTTGGGGAAGTAGGCCTGGGTGGTGGTCACGCCCCACTTGTAGCTTCCCTCGTCCGGTTCTATCTCTCCTGCCAGGATTTTAAACAGCACGGTCTTTGCCTGCTCATTGGGGCCTACCAGAGCCACCTTGTCCTCCCTGTTCAGGATAAAGGAAATGTTGTCAAGCACCTTCACTCCGTCGATGGTCTTGGAAAGGTTCTCCACGGTCAGCACCTCATTTCCGATTTCACGCTCCGGGCGGAAATCGATGTATGGGTACTTGCGGCTGGAAGGACGGATCTCGTCCAGCTGGATCTTTTCCAGAGCCTTCTTTCTGGAGGTCGCCTGCTTGGACTTGGAGGCGTTGGCGGAGAAGCGCTGGATGAACTCCTGAAGCTCCTTGATCTTCTCCTCCTTCTTCTTGTTGGCCTCCTTCATCTGCTTGATCATAAGCTGGCTGGACTCATACCAGAAATCATAGTTTCCGGCATAGAGCTGAATCTTGCCGTAGTCAATGTCGGCAATCTGTGTACAGACCTTATTTAAGAAATAACGGTCATGGGAGACCACGATAACGGTATTCTCAAAGTTGATCAGGAACTCCTCCAGCCAGGCGATGGCATCCAGATCCAGGTGGTTTGTCGGCTCGTCCAGAAGAAGGATATCCGGATTTCCGAAAAGGGCCTGGGCCAGAAGCACCTTGACCTTCTGGGCGCCTGTCAGGTCGCCTACCATCTGGTAATGGTACTCTGTCTCAATTCCCAGTCCGTTTAAGAGGTTCGCCGCATCAGACTCGGCCTCCCAGCCGTTCATGGTGGCAAACTCGCCTTCCAGCTCTGCAGCCTTGACTCCGTCCTCCTCCGAGAAGTCCTCCTTCATGTAGATAGCTTCCTTCTCCTTCATGATCTCGTACAGGCGGGCATTTCCCATAATAACCGTGTCGAGAACCGGGTACTTGTCGTACTTGAAGTGATCCTGCTGTAAGAAGGAAAGACGCTGTCCCGGGGTGATAATCACATCTCCGTTTGTAGGCTCCAGCTGTCCGGAAAGGATTTTTAAGAAGGTTGACTTTCCTGCTCCGTTGGCGCCGATCAGGCCGTAGCAGTTGCCCTCCACAAACTTGATGTTTACATCCTCAAACAGTGCTTTCTTCCCTACCCGTAATGTTACATTGCTTGCACTAATCATGTTTTTTCCCTTTCATTTTCCTAATTTGGCTTTTATGGCTTCCTTTGCTGCAATCCACGCCCGGCTGTCATCTATCTTTGTATCTGCAGCTGCACCTGCAGGCGCCGGGGCGTGTTTCTCTATGTTTAAAAGAGGGGGATTTTTACGTCCCCCTCTGAATTCTGCCTATTCTATTGTACAGGAAAATTTGTATTTTTCAAGTACCTTTTCTCTGATTTTCCCTGATTTTACCTTGCTTTTCGGGGTTTCAGGGGCTATCCTGCTCTGCTTTGCTTTTCGGAACCCGGCAGTGCAGCTTATGGGAGTTCTCTCTGGTACACTGTTGAAGTCCGCCAGCAGACATTGTATAATATCTCTATATATTATCCGAATACTGACGCCGTAATTGATCCTGTAAAAAAGTGTGTACATTTCTGATTCACAGCTCTATTTTTTATGCAGGATTTTCTGCTGCTATTATTTTTGACGGAAGCCGGCAGAGCCTGAACTCTTTGTCAGGATGATCTATCCCGTAAACATTTCGGGCGTGTACGAGACAGGCTATAGTATCGTATATCCGGGCGTCATCTGCCGATAAGTCCGCTCGTCATTATGCCTGTATTCTGTGCTATGAAAATACCGGAAAGCTCCATGGCAGGAGCCGTAAAAGGATAAGGCCAGGTCTTTTTAAATGAGTTATAATTTTGATTAATACAAAGACAGGAGCGGCACAGACAGCGCTGAATTTGAAGTCCTGTCAGACAGGCAGCCTCCCCATAGGGAGCGTGAGGCCAGTCAGGCTGAAACAGCAGCCGGCAGGTCTCCCTCCGCTGACCTGCAGTCTGAGCTGTATTGCCGGGCTGTCTGCTCTGCTGTTATTATTATTCATCACTTTATCAACCAGGAGGAAGCAAACATGAAACACTCAGACAACATTCCAAAAATCAAGGTGGGAATCGTGGCTGTCAGCCGCGACTGCTTTCCTGAATCCCTGTCCGTTTCGCGCAGGGAGGCTCTTGTCAATGCCTACAGGAGCAAATATGATGCCGACGATATCTATGAATGCCCTGTCTGCATCGTGGAAAGCGAGATCCACATGGTTCAGGCCTTAGAGGATATTAAAAAGGCCGGCTGCAGCGCTCTGTGTGTATATCTGGGAAACTTTGGCCCGGAGATCTCCGAAACTCTGCTTGCCAAGCATTTTGACGGGCCCAAGATGTTTATTGCCGCCGCCGAGGAGAGCGGCTCCAATCTGACACAGGGGCGCGGCGATGCCTTCTGCGGAATGTTGAACGCATCCTACAACCTGGCTCTCAGAAATATCAGAGCCTACATACCGGAGTACCCCGTAGGTGACGCGGAGGAATGCGCCGACATGATCCACGAGTTCCTTCCTGTGGCGCGGGCTGTGGCAGCCTTAAAGGAGCTTAAGATTATCAGCTTCGGCCCGAGACCCTTAAACTTCCTGGCCTGCAACGCCCCCATCAAGCAGCTCTACAACCTGGGCGTTGAGATCGAGGAAAACTCAGAGCTTGACCTTTTCGAGGCCTTCCACAGGCACGACGGAGATGAGAGAATCCCGCAGATTGTAAAAGAGATGGAAGAAGAGCTGGGAGCCGGCAACAAAAAGCCGGAGATCCTTCACCGTCTGGCCCAGTATGAGCTGACCTTAAAGGACTGGATCCGGGATCATAAGGGCTACCGGAAGTACGTGGCCATTGCCGGAAAATGCTGGCCTGCCTTCCAGACCCAGTTCGGATTTGTGCCCTGCTATGTGAACAGCCGTCTGACCGCCCAGGGAATCCCGGTTTCCTGTGAGGTTGACATTTACGGCGCTCTCAGCGAGTTCATCGGCACAGTGATCAGCCAGGATGCGGTAACACTTCTGGACATTAACAATACGGTTCCGAAGGATCTCTTCGAGGAGGACATCAAGGGCAGATTCCCCTATACCTTAAAGGATACGTTCATGGGCTTCCACTGCGGCAATACCGCCTCTGAAAAGCTGTCCTTCTGCGAGATGAAGTACCAGATGATCATGGCCCGCTCCCTTCCCGAGGAGGTGACGCAGGGAACTCTGGAGGGAGACATCGCTCCCGGAGAGATTACCTTCTACCGCCTTCAGAGCACGGCAGACAATCAGCTTCGTGCCTACATCGCAGAGGGCGAGGTACTCCCTGTGGCGACGCGATCCTTTGGCTCCATCGGAATCTTTGCCATCCCCGAGATGGGGCGCTTCTACCGCCATGTGCTGATTGAGAAAAACTTCCCTCACCACGGGGCCGTTGCCTTCGGGCGCTTCGGAAGAGAGCTCTTCGAGGTCTTCAAATATCTGGGCGTACCGGTGGAGGAGATCGGCTACAATCAGCCGAAGGGCGTCCGCTATCCGACGGAAAATCCCTTTGGACGGATGGAATAGGGAAGACCTATTGTTTATGAATGTTTTGAATTAATTAGGAATCATTTTGAATGTTTTATCTGCAGCCCGGCCGGATTTTCCTGTCCGGGCTGCAGATATATGGGAGGAATTTATGTATTTTATAGGAATTGATCTGGGAACCTCGGCCGTCAAGCTCCTCTTGATGGACGAGGAAGGAACTGTATGGAACACGGTAACAGAGGAATATCCCATCTGTTTTCCGAAACCGGGCTGGTCAGAGCAGAACCCTTCCGACTGGTTTGAAAAGACCATGGCCGGTTTAAAGAAGCTGACGCAGGGAATTGACAGGTCACAGATCCGGGCAGTCAGCTATTCCGGACAGATGCATGGACTGGTGGCCCTTGACGAGGAAGATCGGGTGATCCGGCCGGCCATCCTGTGGAATGACGGGAGAACCGGCCGTGAGACAGACTGGCTGAATCAGGAGATAGGGAAGGAATGGCTGTCCGAGCAGACGGCCAATATCGCCTTTGCAGGCTTTACCGCCCCGAAAATCCTGTGGATGCAGCACCACGAACCTGAATTGTTCAGACGGATCCGCAAAATCATGCTTCCGAAAGATTATGTAAACTATCGTCTGACGGGACAGTTCTGCACGGACTATTCAGACGCTGCCGGAACCCTTCTTCTGGACGTAAGAAACAGGTGCTGGTCAGAGGAAATGCTCCGTCTGTGCGGCATCAGCGAATCTGTCCTGCCCCGCCTCTGTGAGAGCTTTGAGCAGACAGGAACTCTGCTCCCTGAAATCGCAGCAGAACTGGACTTTCCAGACACAGTCTTCGCTGCTGCCGGAGCCGCTGACAATGCGGCAGCCGCTGTGGGAAACGGGATTATCGGCACAGGCGCAGAGGGAACCGGAGAGGGAACAGGCCACAGCCCGGCTGCTGCCGGCGGATGCAGCCTGTCTCTTGGAACCAGCGGGACCATTCTCATTCCTTCCAGCCAGTTTTGTCCAGTCCTCTCCAATGCCCTTCACGTCTTTTCCCATGCCGACGGGGGCTGGTACATGATGGGCTGCATGCTCAGCGCCGCCTCCTGCTGGAAGTGGTGGACAGAGCAGGTCCTGCACACCAGCGACAATGACACAGAACAGGCTCAGATAGAGTCCCTGGGCCATAACAGGGTTTTCTATCTTCCCTACCTGATGGGAGAGCGATCCCCCCACAATGATCCGAACGCCAGGGCCGCCTTTATCGGAATGGATGCCTCCACCACCAGGGCAGACATGAACCAGGCCGTTTTGGAGGGCGTCCTCTACGGCCTGCGGGATTCCCTGGAAATCGCCAGGGCTCAGAAGAACGCGCCGTCCTTTGCCCGCATCTGCGGAGGCGGCGCCAAGTCTCCTCTCTGGAAGAAACTGGCTGCCAATATCCTGGGCCTTCCGGTGGAAGTGCCGGCCAACGAGGAGGGGCCTGCCTTCGGCGCAGCCATCCTGGCCGCAGTTGCAGGCGGTGCCTTTCCATCTGTTCCTGCAGCCGTGGAGAAGCTCTGCAGGGTAAAGGAGACGGTACTCCCCGAAGAACCTCTTGTGAAAGCCTATGAGGAGGGATATGAGACATTCCGGCTTCTCTATCCGGCCTTAAAGAAGGTATTCGAAAAATAGTGCGGCAGAAGAAAATTGATTTTCTACAGCGCTGTCCCCTTCTTTGGCACATAGAAGGACTTCATATCAGCGCCCTCCAGCCTTAAAAGCTCCGTCTTTGCCCGGATTCCGCCGCCAAACCCCGTCAGGTTTCCGCCGGAGCCCACCACGCGGTGGCAGGGGATGATAATGCCGATGGGATTATGTCCCACTGCCCCTCCCACCGCCTGGGCGGACATGCGCTTAAGCCCTTTCTTCTCTGCTACTGCCCCGGCAATGGCTCCGTAGGTGACGGTCTTGCCGTATGGGATTTTCAGAAGCTCCTCCCACACCAGGCGGCGGAATTCACTTCCCTCCGGTGCAAGGGGGGGAGTAAAATCAGGGGTTTGGCCGGAAAAGTAGAGATCCAGCCACCGAAACGCCTCTGCCAGAACGCCGGAGGGCTCCTGAACCACAGTGATCCGGGTTCCCTTTTCAGGGATTCTGGGATACCGCTCCCTTTCAAAGGCAAGGCTTTTCAGGGCATCGTCACTGGCTGTCAGCGTGAGGAGTCCCACCGGAGAGGGATACACTGCCCGGTACTCTGTGCTTATCTGCTCTGCTTTTGTCTGGTGTTCTTTCATCTGGTTCGCATTCACCTTCTCTGTGACCGCCCTGTCCTTTTTGTTCCCGTTCTTCTCAGACATCTTTATAAACCTCCGTTCTTCTGTGACGCTCCATTCTCCTGTGACCCTGGCCGGGTATTCTGCCCCATTTTCTCTCTCGCCTCTGTTTCGTTGTGCGCAGCTGCCTCCATTCCCGCCTGTTTTCATCCCTGCTCGAAACTGAAGCCATAAACCTGCGCTCTCTGCCATATATTATAATAAACCTAAATTATTCACGGAACAGTATCTGAATTGATAACAGTACCATGAATCTGAAAATTGATCCATGCAGCCATAACATCACTCAATTAACCCGT
>OHJF01000079.1_pt1 | contig 110795 bp, 99 predicted proteins | sample 1568521 | NCBI WGS metagenome assembly OHJF01 (sample SAMEA3879570, study PRJEB24766) | human gut metagenome | biome: human-associated habitat; feature: feces | place: USA | collected 1985/1987 | reverse complement strand
TCGAAATTCCTAACTGCATTACGTGGCTATTATACTTCGGATAAGGGAAATTATCGCAAGTTGTCCCCGGTTCACGGCTGTATTTATCTGGTTTTCCCCAATTTTCCTGTCTATTTTTCCTGTTTTTCCACCATTTTTTTATTTTTCTCTCAATATTATCTTGCTTTTCAGTCTGTCGAATGTTATAGTTAAACGGTGATTCTTAGAATTGGATAATATTTCCATTTTTAGACATTTTTGCAACTATTTATATTTATGCATTCATAATCAAGGAGAGTTTCTCATGGCTTTGTCTGTCAATCAGTTTCAGGCTCCTGAACCACATTCTGTATATTCCGAGAACCGCCGTCTGGAGGCTTCCGACAAAGAGGAAATCGCCGAACGAATGAAAGAGATTGACTCTGCAATCCAGGGTTTTTGCCAATATCTGCATACAAAAAATATGGCGTCTAACACGATCCATGTCTATTCCTATGCTCTTCGGCAGTTTTTATGTCGTTATCGCCAGGTTGACTTTTCCAACCTTCACCTTTATAAAGTTTTTCTTCTGGAACACTATAAGCCGCAGACAGTCAACCTGCGTATTCGGGCACTGAATTCTTATCTGGAGTTTACAAGGGCCAAATCCCAGAAGCTCTCCATGGTAAAAATACAGCAGAGGAACTACCTTGAAAACGTAATCAGCGAGGCAGACTACGAGTACCTGAAAAACTGTCTTCTGAGAGATGAGAAATACCTCTATTACTTTATTATCCGTTTCATGGCCGCTACCGGAGCCCGGGTCAGTGAAGTCATTCAGTTTCAGGCTGAGGATATCAGAAACGGCTACAAGGATCTCTACTCCAAGGGAAACAAGGTCAGACGTATTTATATTCCTAAAGCCCTTCATCAGGATGCCCTTCGCTGGCTGGAGGCTTCTAAGATCCAGTCGGGCGATATTTTTTTGAACCGTTTCGGCAAACGCATTACCCCAGCCGGGATACGCGGGCAGTTGAAGGTTCTGGCTCTCAACTACGGCATCAACCCTGATGTAGTCTATCCCCATTCCTTCCGTCACCGCTTTGCCAAAAGCTTTATCGAAAAATGTGGGGACATTTCCTTATTATCTGATCTCCTCGGACACCGCAACATTGAGACAACGAGGATCTATCTGCGCCGTTCCAGCAGCGAACAGTACGATATCATCAATAAAGTAGTGGACTGGTAATGAACATGAATTTTGAAGAACAGTTGGAATATTTTAAACTTTATCTCAGAAAGCAGGGAAAGAGCTCTAACACAATCCTCTCCTACCTGTGTTCCCTGCGCCTTTTTTACTCTCTCTACAGCGAACTGAATGTGGATAATCTTCATGCCTACCGGGAATATCTTCTGTCACATTACAGGATCAATACAGTCAACACCCGCATCCACGGTATCAACCGCTTTCTTGAATGTCTCTCTGCCGCCGACGGCGAAAGCCCCCACGGCAGCAGTGAAAGCTATATAAATAAGGAAGCTTTTCATTCCGAATCTGCAGTTTCTTCCCTCACCGCCTTCCGCCTGGAACCGCTGAAGGCCTCCCCTTCCCCTGAAAAAATATATTCAAACTCCCAGATATTCCAGTGTGAATATCCCCCTGCCGAATCTGCCCCCTCTGCCTTAACCTCTTCTTTGGGATATTCACCTTCTACTGAGTCTATATATCCCTGCTCACTCCCCGCCTCCTCTGACGGAAACAGCTTCAAGCTGAACCCCGTAAAAAAGCAGCAGAAAACGTATCTTGACACCGTCATTTCTGAACGGGACTATGAGAAATTAAAAAGGCGCCTGAAAAAGGACAATAACTATTACTGGTATTTTGTAGTCCGCTTTCTCGGGGCGACAGGCGCCAGAATCAGCGAGCTGCTGCAGATCAAGGTGGAGAACCTGAAAAGCGGCCATCTGGATCTCTATTCCAAGGGCGGAAAAATCCGCCGGCTCTACCTGCCCCGCCGGCTCTGCGACGAGGCCCTGCCGTGGTTTGAATCCAGGGGAATGAAAAGCGGTTTTATTTTCCTCAATCATCATGGCCAGGTTATATCAGCCCGTGGAATTGCAGTCCAGCTCAAACAGCTTGCCGTGCGGTACCGGATCGATCCCGGCACCGTCTATCCCCATTCCTTCCGCCACCGCTTTGCCAAAAATTTTCTGAAGAAATTCAATGATATTTCTCTTCTGGCAGACCTGATGGGCCATGACAGCATTGAAACCACCAGAATCTACCTGACCCGCTCAAGCGTGGAGCAAAAGGAGCTTCTGGACAGAATCATTACCTGGTAGCAGCAAAAAATCTGACAGAATTTCCATGAAAAAGCAGGCAGGCCCGCCTCAGCTCTCCACTCCCTCAATCATGAGGGGCTTGCCTGCTTTTTCGCGCCGCCGCGCGGCTGCTTTAAACAGCCTTTTTCCTCTGCACGGCGTGCGCATCCCGCCCGGCAGGGCTTTTCGTATTATAGGAAATTCGGAAGAATTTCCTACAATACGAAAAAAGGGCAGCCAAGCTGCCCCTTTTTATATGTCCTCCCCTGCTCTCCCTCTGTCAGAGAACCTTGCTCAGGAAGGCTTTCAGTCTTTCATTCTTTGGATTTGAGAAAAATTCTTTCGGCTCATTCTCCTCCACAAAATTTCCTCCGTCCATGAACATTACGCGGGTGGCCACCTCTCTGGCAAAGCCCATCTCATGGGTAACTACCACCATGGTCATTTTCGCCTCTGCCAGATCCCGCATAACATTCAGCACCTCTCCTACCATCTCGGGGTCGAGAGCTGAGGTGGGCTCATCGAACAGCATCACATCCGGCTTCATGCACAGAGCGCGGACAATGGCGATTCGCTGTTTCTGGCCTCCCGAGAGCTGGCTCGGATACGCGTTTGCCCTGTCGGCAAGTCCTACCCTCTCCAGAAGCTTCATGGCCTCCGGCTCAATCTCTTCCTTTTTCTTGCCCTGGAGCTTAATGGGCGCCAGTGTCAGATTCTCCAGAATCGTCATATGCGGAAACAGGTTAAACTGCTGAAACACCATTCCCATTTTCTGCCGGTGCTTATTAATGTCTGTCCTCTTGTCCGTGATATCCGTTCCCTCAAACAGAATCTGTCCTTCTGTCGGCTCCTCCAGAAGGTTCAGACACCTCAGAAAGGTACTTTTTCCTGAACCGGAGGCTCCAATGACACAGACAACATCTCCTTTATAAATATCAACTGTCACATCTTTCAGAACCTGAAGGGATCCAAAGCTCTTTCCCAGATGCTTCACCTGGATTAAAGGCTCTTCCATTCTGTTAGTGCTCACTCTGTCTAAGCCTCCTTTCCAGAATCTTGATAAGCTGCGTAAAGATAAGCACAATCGCAAGATAAATCAATGCCACTGCAATCAACGGCATAAATGCACTGTAGGTACGGCTTCTGATAATGTCTCCGCCCTTGGTCAGATCCTGAAGCCCGATATATCCGGCAATGGAGGTCTCCTTCAGAAGGGCGATAAACTCGTTGCAGAGGGCCGGAAGCACATTTTTAAACGCCTGCGGCATGATAATATACCACATAGTCTGCGGGTAGTTAAAGCCAAGGCTTCTTCCCGCCTCAAACTGTCCATTGTCAATGGACATGATTCCGCTTCGGAAGATCTCCGCCACATAGGCGCCTGAGTTAATTCCGAAGGCCAGAACTGCCACCAGCACCTTGTCGATTCTGACGCTGGCAAAAATTACATAGTAAATAATCAAAAGCTGCACCAGCACTGGTGTTCCTCTTATAACAGTCAGATAGACATTGCAGGTGAAATTCAGAATTTTCAAGCGGTGCGTCTTATCGTAGGTCGACCGGATGATTCCCACAATAAAGCCGATTACAATACCCACCAGCACTGCAAAAAATGTAATCTGAATGGTTGTCACAAGGCCGTCTGCAATGTAATGCCAGTTGTCCCCATTAATAAAATTTCTGGTAAACGTATCCACAAACTGATTCCACATATTCCCTGTTCTCTCTCACTTTTTTGATCCGCATTCCTGTCCTTTTACCACAGGAAAGCTGCACCTATTCAGTCACAGGTGCAGCCGTCGATTTTCTGTTTCCATTAAGTTTACTCTGCCGGGATATATTTGTCAACAATGGCGTCAAGAGTTCCCTCTTCTTTCAGCTCTGCAATGGCTCCGTTGATCTGCTCTAAAAGCTCTGTGTTATCCTTGTTCACTGCCATAGCATAGTCCTCAGAAGATAATGCCTCTTCGAGAATTACCAGCCCGTCACCCTGCGCAACAAAGTTCTTGGCAGGAGCGTTGTCAATTACCACTGCGTCAATCTTTCCCTGAGTCACAGACTGAACTGCCTCAAATCCCTTATTGTAACGCTCAACTGTTGTGCCCTCAATCTCGCTCACGAGAAGATCGCCTGTCGTTCCCAGCTGAACGCCCACTACCTTGCCGGCCAGATCATCAACGGAGGCAATGTCGCTTCCCTCTTTGACAATAATCACCTGAGCCGCTGTCGCGTATGTGTCTGTAAAGTTTACAGATGCCTCTCTGTCCGGTGTCACAGTCATTCCTGCTGCAACAAAATCTACCTTATCGCTGACCAGGGCAGGAATCAGAGCGTCAAACTCCATATCCTCAACCTGTACATCCATCCCCAGCTTTTCTCCGATTGCCTCTGCAATCTCAACATCAATTCCCACAATCGCATCGCCGTCATAGTACTCATATGGTGGGAAGGTTGCATTTGTTCCCATAATTAATGTGCCGCCTGCAGTCTCCTCCGCTGCCTCAGCATCTTCGGCCGCCGCCGATCCTTCTGCAGCTGCCTCAGAACCTGCTGCCGTCGTCTCCTCAGCTGCCGCAGCTGTGGTGTCTGCTGTGCTGCCTCCTGATGAGCAGCCTGCCAGAGCTGCTGCCATAACTGCTGCCATAGATAATGCTAAAAATTTCTTTTTCATAATAGACTCCTCCATTTACCTTCTTTTTCTTTTCATTTTCGTTTACAGTTTCCATTTATATGCCCATGGGCCTCTTTGACCCGCAGCTGAAAGTCAAAACCTTTCTGTCCTTTTCCGTTGGCAGTACAGAGAATCCATTTCTCTTATTCTTTTGAATATTTATGTATTCCCTGCATTTCTCTGATATATCATTATTATACGCATTTTCTGTAAATAGTCAACTGTTTTTTTGTATAAATAAAACTTGTAGTTGTTTATTTATTCATTCAAAACATCTAAAATACTGGTTTATACACGTTTCATGAATATTTTATCATTTACAGAAGCCGCACCCTCACAGCTGCTTGTCTTTTTCCCTGGAAAAGACTATACTGAATCTGCCGAAACGAACGATTACCATACGAAAAGAGGTTATTTTATGAAATACCTGCTCTTAAACTATATTTTAGAGCCTACCGCCTGGCCGATGGAGCCCCCTGCTCCCGGCTCTGTCTTTCACCTGGCTCTCAGTTTTATTCTGATTTCCCTGGCCCTCCTCCTGGCCTGGAAACTGCGCCATCTGGGTGAACCGCAGGCCATGCGGCTTCTGACCGGACTGGGGATACTTCTCACCTGCTGCGAACTGTATAAACAGCTCTTTATCTACTATATTGAAAATAACGGCCACTACAACTGGTGGTACTTCCCCTTTCAGCTATGCAGTCTTCCCATGTATCTCTGTCTGCTCCTTCCCTTTCTCACCGCCAGAAAGAGGGCTCTGCTCTTCACCTTCATGTACCAGTACAACCTTTTAGGAGCCCTGCTGGTTTTTGCAGAGCCCAGCGGACTGATGCATCCCTACTGGACGCTGACCCTGCACGGCTTTTTCTGGCATGGAATTCTCGTATTCATCGGCTTTTTCATCCTTTTTTCCGGCCGGGCCTCGTCTGGAAATGATGTATTCCTGAAAACCACCGCCCTCTTTCTCTCCTGCTGTGCCATTGCTGCGGGAATCAACGTCCTGTCACGGCAGGTTGCCCTGCCGCCCTGGCAGGATGCGGACATGTTTTACATATCCCCATTTTATCCAAATACACAGATTGTTTTCCACCAGATTGCCGAGCGCTTTGGTATTTCTGCAGGAAATATTGCTTACCTGGCCGCAATTATAGCGGGAGCCTTTCTGATGAAGGAGATTTCAGATGCAGTGTCAAAGCATTGCAAAAAAAGCGTCAAAATGACACGGCATGATCTTCTGTAACACAGAACAGCACGAGTAGAAATCTCCATAATCCCCCGGTGTCTGTAAGATAAAAGGACGGCTGCCCGCAGCAGCCATCCTTCACCTCAAAGTTATTTTGTTTTTATGAAATATTTCTCATTGCAAAATATTTCTTCATTATGAAATATTTCTTCATTATGAAACATTCCTTCATTAATTAAAGCCGGCACTCTGCCGCAATGGCAGTCTCTAATTTTCACTTACTCTGCACATAGTGAATTCCCCATATGCCGTCACCACGCGGTAATAGCCGCACAGCTCCTGGTTCAGCTTCTGATCCGGTGTGTCTACCAGGAACGGCTGATGATGAAATTCCGCGATCTTCGCCTTGGTAGCGATAATTATAATATTCTCCCTGCCAATCTCCCGGATCACCTCCGGCGTAATCTGCTGGTTTCCACGGCCAAAGAGGAAGCCCTGCCCTCCCGTCACTGTCACAACCAGCTTTGTCTTCTTGCCTCTGATATAGTCAAGGATTTTATCCCCGTAGAGATCATTTGCCACCAGTTCCCGGTTCTTTATCAGATCAACACCGATCAGCGTATTTTTCAGCCCCAGCATCTGCATGATTCCCCTGGTGGTGGTTCCTGCTCCGATCAGGTAGTAGGTGTCTGGGTCCATATGCTCCACAATCTCATGGGCGATGGACTCGATGGCAGCTGTCTCCGAGAGAGGAGTCGGCGCCTTTCTGTTCTGGGTAAATACGTGCTCCAAGGGGACGGAAAGGTAGCCGTACAGCCTTGTGTTGATAATTTCCTGGCGGTAGAGATCCTCGTCAATATCCAGTACCTCCTGCTCCGCCGTCTTTGTCACCTTTCCTGACAGCCACAGCTTTGCAAGACTTCCGGCGCTCTGAGGATTTTTGGCATAAACAGGAGAGTGAATTTTTACTCCTGCCGGGATCCCCAGAGCAGGAAGCTCCGTTCCCACTCCCTCGTAGATATCGCGGGCCGTTCCGTCTCCGCCTGCAAACAGCAGGAGATCCACTCCCTCCTCTTTCAGACGCCTTGCCAGGGAGAGAGTATCAGCCCGTGAGCTGTCGAGAAGGGCATTCAGATCCTTTCCCCCCTCAGGCATCAGAACAGCGGTCTTAAATCCCAGCTCCTCTGCTGCCTCCGCCCCCATATCGCCGGGGTAGGTGAGAATTTCTATTTCATCCTTCAGTTCCAGAAGCTCCGCGAGGGCAATGCGCACCCTCTCATTGGCCCTGGGCTTGGCACCGCGCCTGAGCGCTTCTTCCACCATATGATCGGTGCCCTTGAGGCCCACACTGCCTCCCATTCCGGCCACCGGGTTAATAATTAGGCCTAATTTTTTCATGGTTGTATTTACTCCTTTTTCTATAACTGTGCAGAGGTGACGGAGGAATTATGATATAATTTTTTATTCCGGTAAAGTCACAAAAAATTATATCATAATTCCCCCTGTTCTGCTAATGCGGAAAAGTAAATTTTTCCCCACAGATTGATTTCTGATTTCAGAGATATTGATCCTCAAACTTCCAGTTCCTGAAACAGACAGAGAAAAAGAAGGCTGCTGTGACTTCTCCTGCATACGCTTCGGAGAGGTGCGGCAGCAGCTCTTCTTTTAGAAAAAACACTTATCTTTACTTAGGGAAACCCAAACTTCGCTCCGTTCGGGCAGCGGATAACCTTCTGCGTTCCGCACAAAATTAGTCTTCGTTGTATTTTCTCTGGTATACTTTCCAGGTGGTTGCCCATCTTGCCGGATCATCCATACCGGACTCGTCTACCTGATGTGTTACGCTTCTGTGAGGAGCGGTCTTGATGATCTCCGGATTCTCATGAGCCTCCTTGAATACGTATTTCAGAGTCTCGATGTACTCGTCGATATCCTTCTTGGATGGTGTCTCTGTCGGCTCTAAGGTCATCGGCTCAGGCAGATAGAATGGATGGTGGGAAGTCCAGTAATGCATACCGAAATCCATCATTCTTCTCTGAACATCCAGTGTTCCGATTCCTGTTTCCTTCTCCAGATTCTCTAAGGAGTATCTTGCCTGCTCTACTCTCTGGTTGTTGCCGTCCTGATAGTATGCGGAAACTTCCGGAAGCTCCATCAGTTTCTTGAACAGGTAGTTGTTGTTTAATACAGAGGTCTTTGCAACCTGGTATAATCCGTCCGGACCCATGCTTCTGATCCAGCAGTATGCCTTTAATACAACCTCAGCAACGCCGTACCACTCTCTGACCTTTCCAACTGCATTTGGATTTGCGCAGATGTCATAGTTTAAGAAGTACTTCTCTCCGTCGTAGTCGATGATCGGAGCCGGAAGGAATTTAACCAGATCCTTCTGAACACCTGTAGCGCCGCAGGCTGGGCCGCCGCATCCGTGAGGTGTGGAGAATGTCTTGTGCAGGTTGAAGAAGCACATATCGAATCCGGCATCTCTTGCTCTTGTAACTCCTAAGAGGCCGTTTGCATTTGCCTGATCGTAAGCGCAGAGACCGCCGATGGAGTGAACGTAGTCAACGAACTCTTTTACATGGCCGTTGTAAACGCCTGTATCCTCTGGGTTTGCTACAATGTAGCCTGCTGTCTTCTCAGAGCATGCTGCCTTTAACTGCTCTAAGGTCGGAAGTCCTGTCACTGGGTCTGGCTGTAAGTAGATAATCTTAAATCCAGCTACTGCAGGAGCTGCCGCATCAGACGGATGGGAGTAAATGGTTGTGATGATCTCGTTTCTGTCCTCTCCCTTGTCCTTGAAGTAAGCGCGGATAACAGAAGCCATGGTCATGATACCCTGGGAACCGCCGCTTGGCTGGAAGGAGAAGTGATCCATTCCGGAAATCTCGCACATATACTTATCTGTATTGTAGAAAATCTCCAGCATACCCTGTACAGTGGACGGATCCTGTAATGGATGGTAGTCGCGGATCAGGGCAGATAACTGCTCGTTTACCTTCGGGCTGTACTTAACTGTACAGGTTCCCTGGCCGATCTCGATGTTCACATCAGCGCCTAATGTCTGCTGTGCCAGTCTTGCATAGTGGCGAAGAACACGGCTCTGGGACATTTCCGGCAGGTTTAACTTTGTGCTTCTCTTCATGCCCTCCGGAATAGCTGCTGTACCTTTTACTTCCTTGGCAACCTCTTCCTCAGGAGCACCTACTAAAATACCTCTCTCACCTGGGGTGCTTAACTCGTAAATGATCGGCTCATCCCATTTTGCCTGGTGAAATTTTGTTCTGACCTTTGATGATCTATCTATTCTTTTCACAATATCATTCCTTTCCGCGCAGCCTATTTGATAACCTCAGCGATTGCTGCTGCCAGTGTATCCAGATCTTCCTTCATATGAACCTCTGTCACGCAGTACAGAGCAGACTGTCCCAGATTCGGGAACTCCTTGGATAAGTCTTTTCCTCCGAAGATGCCCTTTGCAAGGAGAGCCTTGTTGATCTCCTCAACAGTCTTTCCTGTCTCTGTAAAGTCAATGACAAACTCTTTGAAGAATACGCTTCCGAATGGATTTACCTTGATTCCAGGAATCTCGGAGAGCTTCTTTGCAGCGTACTGTGCATTTGCCATGATTAACTCGTCAACCTCTGCCATACCCTGAGGTCCCATAGTAGCCAGGTAAACGCCTGCTGTGATTCCCCAAAGTGCAGACTGTGTACCAACGTACTCTTTACCATGCTCTCTGTGGTGTCCGAAAGAAGTTCTGTCGTAGGCAACATCACCGAAGCCGTACTCGCCTGGCTCGGAAGTCGGAGCGATACCAAACAGTCTGGACGGGAACTCCATAACGAACTTCTCATCATCTGTTGTAGCCATAAATCCGGACTGGCCGCCGCCGTAGAACATATGAATGCCCAGTGGCTGTAAGTCACCGCAGACAATATCTGCACCGTATGTCGGAGGTGTAGCCAGAACGCCTAAGGAAATCGGATCAATACCTACAAGGCTTAATCCGCCTGCTGCATGTACTGCATCGGAGATAGCCTGTCCGTTTGGTTCAATCACGCCTAAGTAGTTCGGGTTCTCGAAATACATACCGATTACATCGTCGTTTAATTTTGCCTTTAAGTCATCTAAATCAATGGTTCCCTGAGCGGTTGCCTTTACCTTCTCGAACTTGATTACGCTCTCTGCGTAGTTCTTCATAACGGCCAGCTTCTGAGGATCGATAATCTCAGGAACCAGAACAACAGAGCGGTTTGTGATTCTCTGTGCCATTCTTACTGTTGTAGCGGCAGCCTGTGCCCAGTCCATAGTAGGTACGTTTACAACGTCCATATCTACTAACTCAGCAACCATGCTGGCATACTCGAACAGAGACTGGAAACGTCCCTCATCGTTGTATGGCTCGCCGCCGTATGCTGTTAAGAACTCGCCCTTTCCGTTGATCTCGTCGCAGATAGCCGGAACGTAATGCTGCCAGCAGCCTGCGCCTAAGAAGTTTAAGTTCTTGTGGCAGTCTGTATCCTTGGAGAGAACTTTCTCCACGTGTCTTCTCAGCTCATACTCAGAACCAAATGCCTTCGGCAGGTTCATATTCTCTTTTAATTTTAAAATCTCTGGAACGTTCTTGTGAAGCTCCTCCAGAGAGTTCATTCCGATCTCGTGGAGCATCTCCTCCTGAATCTCAGGAACTGAGTTCGGTATGTAAGGATGGCTTGCATATCCTTTCATTTTTATAATTCCTCCTTTAATTTCGGGTTTTATATTCCGGGGAAATGAGGCGTTCTGCCCCATTTCCCTTCATTTCTTCCTTCATGCAGTCTGTGCTGCCTGAGAGCAGCTTCCAGAACGGCTGATTATGCGATTCCGCCGCCGTCTACTACCAGTGCTGCACCTGTGATCCAGCTTGATAAGTCGCTTGCCAGGAAGAGAACTGCATTTGCGATATCCTCCGGCATACCGATTCTTGCAAGAGGTCTGCCAGTTCCGCAGTCTGCCAGATAAGCATCCATCTGCTCGCCGCCCTCTTTGACAACGCCTGTCTGCTTTCCTTCATCGCGGAGCATTGCTGTATCTGTGTCGCCTGGGTTTACGCTGTTGACACGGATGTTCTGATGACCGTGGTCAATAGCCATAGCTCTTGTTACGTTTACAATACCGCCCTTAACTGCGCAGTAAGCAGCTGCCAGGTCGCCTCCCTTTAAGCCCCAGCCGGAACCTGTGTTGATGATGCTTCCGCCGCCGTTTGCTGCCATTACCGGGATTGTGTACTTGGAGAACAGGAACAGTCCCTTTAAGCCTACATCCAGAACGAAATCCCACTCCTTCTCTGTCAGGTCTGCGATAGTCTTTCTTACTGTAACGCCTGCATTGTTGTGAAGGATATCAATTCTTCCATATTTTGCTACAACGCCGTCAATCGTTGCCTTTACCTGCTCCTCGTTTGTAACATCACATTTGAAGAATGTCACATCTCTGCCTGCCTGGCGAAGCTCCTCAGCTTTCTCCTCACCCTTCGGGCTGATATCTACCATAGCTACCTTTGCGCCGTAAGCGGAGAGAATCTCAACAACTCCCAGTCCGATTCCTGAGCTTCCGCCCGTAACAACTGCTACCTTGCCAGTCAGGTTTAATGGATCTTTCTTTGTGATCATAAATGTCATCCTCCTTTATATATGTTCATTTTTAATGCGTACAGGTTACCGGTTAAAACAGAAGCCGTCTCTGCTCTTGCAGCCTTTGCTTTCTCTTCTGTTTTGCTTTTAAAAGCCGTATCCTTTTTTCACCCATTTATTAAAGCAAGGCTCATGCCAAAAAAAGCAGAACTTTTTCATTTATCTGTATTTTATTCCCTCTTTATTAGTAAAAACGGCCTTTTTCCTGAATAAAATGCCGCTTTTTGTTTTTTTATTTTCTTTTGTGATGGCTGTCTGCAAAGGCTTTTTGCCATTTTAATGTCACCTGATTTGCCATATTTTCCAGGTTTTAGTGGCAAATGTCAATAGTTTGTCATCTTTTTTCAAGATATTGTCATCATCTTTCCTGTGTGTTATAATCTAGCTGTCAAACTGTACATCCTATTATATTATAAAATACGATCAATCATAGGGGGAACAATTATGACTCAGTTAGAAGATATGCGCTCTGCTGTCGAGCACTTTGTCTCAGCAGCCGCTGAGGCTTTCCGCGTGGAAGCCGCCGTTTTTGACAATGAGAGCAACCTGTTTTTCTGCACTCCCACCTATCTGAAGAAAAAGGGCAATGCAGTCCACTACGCGTTCATCCAGGATGTCATTGTCAATGGCAATGTCCTTGTCACAGAGCCTGGCAAAATGCCTGCCTGCATCGGGTGCCGTTTCAACGAGCACTGCCCCGCTACCATGGAAATCCTCTGCTGCATCCACAGCGGAACAGAGGTGGCCGGGGTTATCTCCTTTACCGCCTTTACAAAAGAAGGACAAAAGCGCGTTTCCGAGAATACGGATATCTACCTGAATGCCATTACAAAGCTCTCGAGCCTGATCGGCGAATACCTTCAGCAGCTCTCAGACGACGGATCCGCTGCAGACACGATAAACCTCATTGAGAATCTGATGGCGCTGTACGAACAGCCGCTGCTCTTAACAGATCCCAACGGCGTCGTCCTGCGCTACAACAGCCTGGCGGCAAAAATTCTCAAGTTCTGCAATGTGTCAGCCACCAGCCTGCGCCAGATCTTTTCCGAGGACACTGCCAGAAAAATCACCTCCGGCAATGATCTGTACGAAAAGAAAGTATCTATCGGCGAGAATACCGCCAAGGTGACGACCCGCTCCATCTACTCCGGAGATCACATCCACTCGATCCTTGTGAGAATTTCAAACGAGTTTTATGAAAGCCAGGCAGAATCCGGCTCTTTTCAGAAGCTCATCGGTTCCAGCAAGGAATTCTCTCATATACAAAAGATGATCAAGCGTGTGGCTGACAGCCCCACCCCCATCCTGATTACCGGGGAGACTGGAACGGGAAAAGAGCTGGTAGCCCGGTCCATCCATGAGCAGAGCCGCCGGGCAAAATATCCCTTTGTAGCTATCAACTGTTCCAGTATCCCTGAAAACCTCTTCGAAAGCGAACTGTTCGGCTACGAGGAAGGCTCCTTTACGGGAGCAAAAAAGGGCGGAAAAATGGGAAAAATTGAGCTGGCTCAGGGCGGAACCCTGTTTCTCGATGAGCTGGGGGAAATGCCCCTCTCTGTCCAGCCAAAGCTGCTGCGCGTCCTGCAGGAATATGAGCTGGAGAGGGTAGGCTCCACCAAAAAAATCCATTTGGACATTAGAATTGTGGCAGCTACCAACCGTGATCTTGCTGATATGATCAAAGAGGGTAAATTTCGTGAGGATCTCTTCTACCGTATCAGCGTAATTAATATTAAGCTGCCCCCTCTCCGGGAGCGGAAAGATGACATTATACCCATCAGCAAAAATTATCTGGAGCTGCTGCACAGCCGCATGAGCACTCCCCTCAGAAAAATCTCGTCTGAGGCAGAGAAGCTGTTCCTCAATTATCCCTGGCCCGGAAATATCCGAGAGCTTCAGAACGTTATTGAGTATGCGGCCAACCTCTGCGACGGGGACACACTGAATCCTTCCGATCTGCCGGAACATCTGATTTCAAGGCTGAATCTGGAATTCAGTGAAAAGCAGGAACCCCGCTCCGCTCATCTTCCCGATTCCCAGGAAAAGCAGATTCAGGAGCTTCTGGCAACCTACGGCCATACACTTGAGGGCAAGAAACGAATTGCAGCTGCCCTCGGAATCAGCCTGAGAACTCTTTACCGCAAGCTGAATCAGATGCAGCTTTAACTTAATTATCGATTTGCTATATGTTTAGGAAAGACTGGCTGGAAGCCGGGCAGAAAATCTCTGCCTTTCCAGCCAGAAATTTTAATTGTTTTTTAAGATATTTGTCAAATTTGACATTCCATTGACACCTTTTATGACAGATTCAGCTGTCAATTTATCTTCATACTTTCTGTTTTTTTGCATCTTCCGGCCTTATCAAAAAACCTATTTCACTCCTTTTACAAAATTTTAACTGACGACAAAAAGCCCTTTTTTCAGCGTTTTTTTATCAAACTATAATGTATTTTTTATATTTTTTTCGCACATTTTATTTTCTTGGCATCTTTCTTGCTTTTTAGTTAGACAACAATTCCATAAAAGAGGAGGAAACTATATGGAAACTGGTTATGGCATTTTAGCCCTCGTACCGCCTGTGATTGCGATTGCGCTTTGCTTCGCGACGAAACAGGTACTTATCTCTATGTTTGCAGGTTTGTTTGCCGGATGTCTGATTATTTCTAATTGGAACCCGTTTGCAGCCTGTGCTTACGCTCTGGATCAGATTGCAGTGAATATGTCCGGGAATATTGTCCTGCTCCTGTTCACCCTGTTCATGGGCGTCGGCATCTCTTTCATCTGGAAGCTGGGCGGAAGCTTCGCTCTGGCAGCTGCTGCCAAGAAGCGTTTCAAAAAGCGCCGCTCTGTCTGCCTGGGAACCTGGGGACTCGGTATGTGCTGCTCCGTTAACGACTGTCTGGCAGCTGCTATCGACGGAAACGTATTCCGCGATATCTGTAAAGAGTACCGTATCTCATCTGAGAAATTCTCCTACGTTCTCGACGCTACAGCCGCTCCGGCAGCTGCATTCTTCATTTCCGACTGGATCGCTTACCAGATCGGTATGATTGGCCAGGGACTTGACGCAGCAGGAATCACAGGTCTTACTCCTGTAGGCGCTTATTTCCAGACTCTTCCGTTCAATATGTACTCTATCTTCACCCTGCTTTTCGTGGGAATGCTGATGTACACAGGACGCGACTACGGTCCAATGTTAAAGGCTGAGGCCCGTTGTCTGGAGACTGGACAGTTTACACGTCCAGGTGCAAAGCCAATGCTTGATGTAGGAAGCGAACTTGGAGAGGCAAAGCAGACAAAACCGATGATCCGCTCCTTCGTTCTTCCGATTGTTGTTACATTCGCCATCATCATTTTCGGTATCATCTACACAGGATGGACCAGCCCGGATCGTACCGGTTCCGGACTTATGGACATCTTAAATGTCTGCGATGTTCAGCTGGCTCTCTACTGGGGCTCCTTCGGAATGGCAGTTACAGGTATCGTAATCGCCCTTATTTCCAAGATCATGACCTTCGACGAGACCATGTCTACTATCGTAGACGGCTTCAAGCTGATGTCCCTTACAGGAGCTATTCTGGTTATGGCCTGGTCACTGGCTGAGGTTACAAAGAGTATGGGACTTGGAGAGTTCGTTGCTCACTATGTAGGCGGCAACATCCCGACAGGACTTCTTCCTGTTCTGGTACTGCTCTGCTCCATGTTAGTTGCATTCGCAACCGGTACTTCCTGGGGAACCATGGCTATCATGACTCCTCTGGCTATCCAGTTGGGCTACATGATCACAAACGATGTGCACTTCTCCGTTGGTATGTGCGGCGCCGTATTATCAGGAGCTATCTTCGGCGACCACTGCTCACCGGTATCTGATACCACCGTTATGGCCTCCCTGTTCTCAGGCGCAGACCACATCGACCACGTTGGTACGCAGATTCCTTATACCTGCACCGTTGGCGCAGTTATCGCAGTTCTGTATGTACTGTACGGCTTCTTCCGCATCTCCCCGGTTATCATGATTCCGCTCGGACTTGTGGCGCTGTACTTCTTACAGATTATCTTACATAACATCTTCATGAAGAAGTATGGAATTGATCCAAACTACTCAAAGACCATGACAGAAGATCATGTGGTAGCAAAATAAAATTGTACGAGGGACTGTGCAAAAAGCACAGAGTGAAAAAAAAGAAAATTGAATAAAAAAGAAGCTTTACGGCAGCATCGCAAAAGCCGTAAAGCTTCTTTTTTTATTGAACTTCTGATCTCTTCCCGCTCCATTTTCTTTTCATGACTCTCTCCTGTAAGAAAACAGACATAAAACGGGAGGAATGTGAGGATTTTGTTCCGGTAAAGTCACAAAACTCTCACATTCCTCCCGCATCTCTTTGCAGTTTTCTTTTTTACTCTTTGGCCATCTCTCTCACAGCTCTGATTCCTGCTTCAATTTCCTCCTCTGTGTTAAACCAGGAGAAGGAGAATCTCACGATTCCCTGCTCCACAGTTCCCAGAGACTGGTGCATCAGAGGAGCACAGTGGGCTCCCGGCCGCGTGGCGATTCCATAGACCGTTTCCAGCTCATCGCTGACTCTCGAGGAATCGTACTCCCCAATGTTAATGGCCGCCACAGCCGTCCTCCTGAAACGGCTCAGACTGTCCTCAAAATCGCCGTAGACTTTGACACCGGGTATGCCTCTTACACCCTCATAAAACTGCATCAGAAGAGCGTTTTCCCGGCTGTGGATATTCTCCACGCCTGTCTTATCGATAAAGTCCAGGGCTGCATTAAGGCCGGCAATTCCGTGGCCGTTGAGAGTTCCCGCTTCAAGCCTCACCGGCATCTCGGAAGGGTGTTCTTTCAGAAAGCTGTGGACTCCGCTGCCTCCCCGCTTGAGAGGTGCAATATCCACTCCCTCCCGGACACAGAGGCCTCCCGTTCCCTGAGGTCCCATCAGACCCTTATGCCCGGTAAAGCACAGGACATCCGCCTGAAATACCTCCATATCCACCGGATAGGCTCCTGCTGTCTGGGAAATGTCGGCGATAAAAAGAAGGCCGTGTTTTTTACAGAACTCCCCCACTCTCTTCAGATCCACCACATTTCCTGTCACATTGGAAGCATGGGTACAGATCACCGCCTTGGTGTTTTTCTTGAGATTTGCCTCAAATTCTTCATATTTCAGCCTTCCCAGGCTGTCGCAGGTGACAAAGGACACATCGGTGCCCTGCTCTGCCAGATGAAACAAAGGCCTTAAAACGGAGTTGTGCTCCAGGACTGTCGTGATCACATGATCCTGAGGCCCGATCAGCCCGCAGATGGCTGTATTGAGGCTCTCTGTCGCATTGCAGGTAAACGCCGTCTGCCTGGGCTCTCCCGCATGAAACAGGCGGGCGATTTTTTCCCTTGTGCTGAAAATAATTCTCGAGGCGTCCATGGACGCCTCGCTGGCTCCCCTTCCTGAATTTCCAAAATTCATGAGAGCCCTGGACACGGCGTCTGCTACCTGGGCGGGCTTCTTCATAGTTGTAGCCGCATTGTCAAAATATATCATACTGTATCCGCCTTTCCAATCTGCTGCAAAACCGTTTTATGGTTTGACAGCTGTAAATGGCAAATTTGACAAATATGCCATCATACTTCTTACCAGTTCTAATACAGAATTTCCGCAAAATCTTCCCACTCAAGCCCTTTTTTCCGGAGAAAATCTTTAAATTCCTCTGCATGTTCCGGGCTTGTACACCAGGCCAGACCGCAGCCGGCCGACAGCTCCCGCGGCACAGGGATCATGCGCCCCGGCCTTCCGGCCTCCTTGCATGCCTTTTCCAGAGCAATGGCATCGGCTGTTGTGTGGAATGTAATAATCAGTGTCGGTTCTTTTTTTCTCATATTCTCTCTTTCATTTCTGCTGCAACGGTCCAGTCTTCCGCTCTGGGGCGGCATCCGGACCGCTGACACGTTTTGCGATACGTATAAACTTCTGTTTTCAGCAGTTTGGCACGGGATCCCCCGGCGCTTTCATGCATTCTGCGCGAAAGCACCGGGGGATCCCGAAAGCCGAACTGCTGCTTTTTATTCAATAATCAGTTCAAAGTCTTCGCCATTTTCTCTGACAGAAACATTTTTTCCCTGGCTCTTTGCGTATTTCTCCACATTCTGTCTTGTATGGACTTCGCTGACGAGCACCCGAATGGTTTCACTTCCATGTTTTTTAATGGCATCGGCTGTCATCATTACCGGCTCCGGGCAGGAAAGCCCTCTTGCATCTACCTCGTACATTCTCTGTCACCTCTCATTCATGATCTTTCACTTTTCTGCTGCACTTTTATTTTTTCCCTTTGGAAGGCAAAAAACCAATCATAAACAGCACCACGATGGCAATCACCAGCGCCACCTTTCCAGCCATGGCCGGACCGCCTGCTACAGCTTCCGCTGTCTCAGTAGCCGCTGCCGCCGCCGAAGCCGCCAGACCAAAGTTATGGCAGAAAGCCGCTCCTACAAACAGTCCCAGAAAGGTCACTGCTGCATCGGAGGAGCCCTGTCCTGTCAGGACGAGCTGCCTTAACGGACATCCGCCCGCAAGCACAGCAGCAAATCCCACTGCATACATTCCCAGGAAATTCCAGATATGCTGGGAGTGAGCTACCGGCTGTCCTGCAAAGGAGAGCTTAAATCCGCCTGTGGCCAGGTTGAATACCAGCATTACAACAAACAGTCCGCCGAGCACGCTGAGAAGGTCAAAATTTCTCATAAGGATTACATCGCGAAAACCTCCTGCAAAGCAGGTGCGGCTTTTCTGCGCCACGGCTCCGAATACAAGTCCTGCGATCAGGGATGCCGCCACCGGAGCATGCATGCTTCCCGGGCCGGACTCACTGGACACAAACAGAGTCGTTGTAAGCGACAGCACAAACAGAAATACCAGAAGTGCCGGGATCACAAATCCGCTGGATTCCTTGGTCGGATAAGCTCTGCCCAGCGAAAATCCTCTCTTAAGGGCAAGAGTACCGGTAAAAATTCCCAGCACAAAGCCTGGAAGTGCTACCACGGCATTCAGATCTCCGGCTGAAAGTCTGAGAAGCAGACGCAGCGGGCAGCCCAGAAATACCAGGGAGCCAATCATCATAATCACGCCCAGCAGGAAACGGATCATCGGTGAGGAGCCAGATGTGGAACGGTACTCCTTCGTGGCAATGGAAATCAGAAACGCTCCGCACACAATCCCCACGATCTCCGGTCTGAAATACTGGACAATCGCTGCAGAGTGCAGTTTCATAGAGCCTGCTGTATCCCGGATAAAGCAGGCAATACAGAGCGCCATGTTGGCCGGGTTCCCCAGAAGCGCCAGCGCCGCTGCCGCAATTCCCAGGATCGCTCCCAGGCCGAGCCTTGTTGTCAAGTTACTGTTATTCATTTCTTATCTCCCCCTTATAGGATGTATATTCTATGAACCAGGTGAAAAGGAAGGGCAGACAGGTTACCTCCCCTGTCCCCTTCTTTTTCACCTGGAATGCATAGCTTTTTGCGGCCTCCCTGCTGGCTGCTCCAGGCAAAAAACCAAGGGTTCCTATTTTCCTCCTGGGATTCTCGCGTCCCCCACCTTCTTCGTTATCTTCATCTGATCGTAGGTCTCCAGAAGCATCACCGCGTACTTTCTTGAGGTGCCTAAAAGATCCCTGAATTCTCCCAGAGTAATTTCCGGATGGGAGCTCAGGTAGTCTCTCAGCACGCTCAGAGCCCGATCCCAGTGTTCCTTATGCATCAGAACCCCTGTTCCGGCCTTTACGAGAACCCCCTGCTTGGTAAGCTCTGCCAGCACCTGCTTGGCCTGCTTTTTATCCTTATAGGCGCTCACCAGCTCCTCTGTGGACGGAACCTCGAATCCCGCCTTTTTATATATATTTTCCAGATCGGTAACCAGTCTCGACGCCTCATCTGAATAGCTGACTGTAAATCCCGCCACAGAGACAATGCTTCCCTGAATGGAAATCACCTTCCGTTTCTCCAGCTCTGCCATCAGAGTCTCCGCCTTCTTCATGCTCTGAAGATGCAGTCTCTCCGCCAGACGGCTCTTAAGCTCCTCCCGATCCATGCCTCCTACAATGGGATTTTCCCGGTGGAACTGGGCCAGAATCTCCTTTGCAGTCTCCGCGACGCGCTCCCAGTAAGCCTTTCCCACAAAGCTTCCGTCGTTCAGGTGAAGGATCTTCTTTTTATTCCTGAGTGTATCCAGCAGCTTTTCCGCCTCAGATACCGTCAGATCCATCCACGCGGCCAGCTCCTTCGGCTCCGGAAAGCGGCGGCTCTCCTCGTCCACCATCTGTTCCAGTACCTCGATGTCTGTGCCCGTTTTTTTCAGGCGCAGAGACTCGATCACCGCCTCCTGGCCCCTCTTGTGCTTGTCAGCTGCCGGATTCAGCACGGTTCCTCCTCCGAAGGTTTCCACCGGAGAATAGAAGCGGACAATAAATTTGTCATTTCTCTTAACACAGATTGGCTCGTCGAAGCGAAGCTGAACAAAGGCCTCCTGCCCCGCCTCGATTACGTCGGCATCTAACAGGATCACCTTTCCAATCACCTGGGCGGAGCCGTAGCTTAAGTGTACCCGGTCGCCGTTTTTGAGCTTCCTCTGTGTGGAGGCAAACAGTCTCAGCGTCGCATCCACCATGGTACTGTTTACCAGGGAACCAGGATAGGCCAGCACCTCCCCGCGGCTCAGCTCCTCCTTCTTGATGCCTGCCAGATTGATGGCTGTCCTCTGCCCTGCAAAAGCCTTTTCCTCCTTCTGGCCATGGCTCTGAACTCCCCTGATCTTTAAGAGCCTTTCCTGAGGATAGACCATCACCTCCTGTCCCGTTTCACACATTCCCTCGATCAGAGTACCTGTGACAACGGTTCCAAAGCCCTCCATGGTAAACACCCGGTCAATGGGAAGGCGGAACAGCTCGGCCTCCTCCCTGCGCTTTCCGGTTTTCTTTGCCATGTCAATGATCATCTGCTTTAACGTTTCAATGTTCTCCCCGGTGTAGGATGACACTCGGATGCGGGGGGCCTGCTCCAGGAAGCTGCCCTCCACCAGCTCATTCACATCCTCCTCAACCATATCCGCCCAGTCGCTGTCCACCGTATCAGATTTTGTGAGAACAATGATTCCCTGGCGGATCTGAAGCATTTTCAGGATCTCAAAGTGCTCCACCGTCTGGGGCATGACCCCTTCATCCAGGGCGATTACGAGAAGTACAAGATCAATGCCTCCGATTCCTGCAAGCATGTTTTTGACAAACTTCTCATGGCCTGGAACGTCGATAATTCCGATGTGGACACCGTCCGTATCCAGAAGGTTTGCAAAGCCCAGCTCAATGGTGATTCCTCGCTTCTTCTCCTCCTTCAGCCTGTCTGTGTCAATTCCGCTGAGAGCCTTGATCAGACAGGTTTTGCCGTGATCCACATGTCCTGCGGTTCCAACAATCACATTCTGCATCCTGCTATTCCTCCCTGTCCGCCTCTGTCTCTGCCGGGCGGGCTGCTGTCCTTCCCGTTTCCTCTTTTTCCATCTCAGTGCTGCTGTGCTCTGCTCTGCAGAGAGCCTCTGCAATCCGCTGGAACTCATCATCCTCGATTGTGCGGACATTCAGATACACTGCATCGTGGAATACATGGGTAATCACAGGCAGCTCTGCCTTCCTGAGAAGACGCTCCAGCCTTGCCTCTGAGATCGTATCACTTTTGATGGAAACTGCATAGCCAGGAAGCATCACACCCGGCGCTGAACCGCCGCCCACCTGATCCTCGCAGGCCTCCACAGCATAGACAAAGCTCTCTGTCTGCTCCTCCAGAAGCGCCTTCAGGCGGCCGGCTCTCTCAAGAAGCTCCTCCCTTCCCATGGTAAGCATCCGGAGAATCGGCACGTTTCTCCTGCACGTACTCCTGTCCAGATACTCGAAGAAAGTAGCCTCCATGGCAGAAAGCGTCATCTTGTCCACCCGGAATGCTCTGGCAAGGGGATGGGCCTTCATCCGGTCAATCATTTCCTTCTTTCCGATGATCACGCCGCCCTGCGGTCCGCCTAAAAGCTTGTCGCCGCTGAACAGCACCACATCTGCTCCGTCCTTCAGAGCGCCCTGTACCGTCGGCTCGTCAATGCCAAACTCCCCAAGGTCATTCATGAGTCCGCTGCCGAGGTCGTAGATAACAGGAATGTTCCACTCTCTTCCAAGCTCCGCCAGCTCGGGAACTGTGGTTTCCTGGGTAAATCCGATAATCCTGTAATTGCTCGTGTGGACCTTTAAGAGTGCTCCTGTGACGCCCTCCGTGTAAGCATTCCGGTAGTCAGAAACCTTCGTCTTATTTGTCGTCCCGATGTCCCTTAAAATTGCACCGCTCTCCTCCATAATCTCCGGAATGCGGAAGGAGCCGCCGATCTCCACCAGCTCTCCTCTGGACACAATTACTTCCTTCCCTCTTGCAAGAGCTGACAGGCAGAGCATGGTGGCGGCTGCATTGTTGTTCACCACCATGGCAGCCTCCGCGCCTGTCACCTTCCTGATAATCTCCTCCACATGGCTGTGTCGGGAACCTCTGGCCCCCTTCTTCAAATCGTATTCCAGAGTGGAATAATGAGCCGCGGCCTCGCAGACTCCCTCAATGGCTCTCTCAGACAGATTCGCCCTCCCCAGGTTCGTGTGAAGCACAATCCCTGTGGCATTGATTACCCGTCTTAAATTCCTCTTCTGGCGCAGCCGGATCAGCTTCAGCGCCTCGTCAGCCACCTGCTCCCGGCTCATCACTCTGTCTGTTTTTCCTTCTAAAATTCCGGCTCTCAGCGCGTCAATCTGTTCGCGCACAGCCTCCACAATCACACTGCGCGGCATTTTCTCCATAAAAAAAATAAGGCGCTCATCTCGCAGCACCTCATCAATCTTAGGGATTTTACGCAGTAAAACCTGTTTTTCTCCCATAGCAATATTATCCTTCCTTATGACTACCAGATGAAAAAGAAACGGAGGAGGTGGGAATCGAACCCACCCGGGGAGCTCTTAACTCCCCACAACGGTTTTGAAGACCGCGAGGCACACCAGCAACCTATCTGCCTCCTCATTCTGCATAGCATGTAAAATACTATCATATATTCAGTTTTCTGTCAAGAATTTTAGGGAATTTTGTAAATGGGGCGGTCGGGAAAGGATGCAGTTTTTTTGTTCCAGAAAAGTCACAAAAAAACTGCATCCTTTCCCGACCTTTATCCACTTTACACTCTTCCCGGGTGAGAGGGGAGAAGCTGCCCATCATGCCCTTCTTCCCTCTGTTTTTTCTTCCCCGCCCCACTCCCTTACACCTTACCCGATGTATCCGGCTGCGGTGAGAAGCTCTACTGCCTTCTCTTTCTTGTCGGCAGCCATTCTCACGATTGGGCCTGTGCAGCCCATGCCGCTCTCAGCGTAGATTCCGTTTTTCCAGAGAACCTTAACTGCATCCTCCAGATCCATAACCTCGATTCCAGGAATCTGCTCTGTACAGATCTCCTTTGGAGGCATGGCCACTTCCTCGTCTGCGTCTGCCTTCTTTGTGTTGGCCTTCTTGATCTCGTCAAGGATAGCTCTGAGTCCGGCTTTCTCAGCCTTCTTCCACTCTTCCTTCACGATCTTCTTCCAGTCATGGTTGATCAGGTTTGTGGCAAACTCCATGGCTCCTGCGATAACCGGAGCTCCGGATGCTCTGGACACGATCATGATGAGCTTGTCAAAGTCCGGACCGATACCTGGGCCGTAGCCAAAGCCTAATGACTCATAGCTTCCGCCTGTTGTGTAAGCGGAGAAGATCTTTGTCATCAGGTTTCCTGTCAGGGAATCCATAACCATAACGTCTGCAGATGCAGACAGAAGGTCATTTCCTCTCATAACGATTCCGCCGTCTGCACGGGCAGAGTCAGCGAAATGAATATCGTAGCCGTTCTCCTTTAACTGGATCAGGTACTTCTCTGTCTGTCTTGCACCGTCGATATTGGCAATGCCGACTGTCGGATTTTCAATTCCGTCTGCCTTGGCTGCAATAATGCCGTAGATGGCATTCTTCACCATGGCGCAGACGCGGTCTGTATCAGAAGTTCCTGTGGTTGTGGCCAGATACATGGCCTTTCCCATTCCTGGGGTAATAATTTTTCCAACAGTAGAAACACCTACCGGGAATGGATAGTGCATGGTAACAGCGGCGTCAATCTCGCCGGATTCCAGCAGCTCCTCCATCTTTTTATGAGTATCCTCTCCCTCGATCATGTAGGGAGTGAGTCCCTTCCTCACTGCCAGCTCAAAGGCTCTGTCAATGTTCTCCTGGCCGTGCTCGCTTCCCTCGCACGCGAAGCCGATGACTGCCTTCTTGCCATAACGGCCTGTTTCAAGAGCATCCGCAACTTCCAGAAAGGTCTCTGCAATCATTTTCTTAATCTTTGCTTCAGACATAGCTCTTCGTCCTTTCCAAGATATTTTCCTACTCTTCCAGAAGTCCCTTTGCGAATTCTCTCATGGCCTGGCCGATCATGGATTTAATCTGCTTCTCGTCGACAGCCTGTCCCTCGTCAGCGCCGGAACCGTCATTGGTCTCTACTACGAAGGAAATACCGTCGAACAGGTTTGTCATTCTTCCAAGGAAGAGGCTTCCCTTTCCGATAATCATGGCACGCTTTGTCTCGCCTGCCAGGATCTCGTCTCTTAACGGACCCATGTACGGAACGCCGGACGGAATATGTCCCTGTGTCGGAGCCCAGCCTACCATACCGTGATCCTTAACGAAGGATGCGATCTCTGTTCTCTGAAGCTCGCCCTTCTTTACGCCTAAAGCAGCGATCATCTTGTAGTTTGCCTCCGGAACATCGCCTGCACCTGCCGGCTTTGTGATATCCGGATTCTGCATCTCCGGTGAGTACTTGTCAATATCCAGGATCTTCAGCCCGGCAGCCTCAAGAGGAGCTGTTACCAGGGAAGAAATTACATTCTGAGGAGCAGCGCCTGTACCGATTGTGTGGCGTCCGACAATATCTGTACGGATAACCGGGTTCACACCGTCGTTTGCGCTGATTAATACGGAGAAGCCTGCAACACAGTCCTCCAGTACCGGAACACCCTTCTTCACATGATCCTTTGCATTCATGCCCAGCTTAGCTGTACATCCTCCGGCTGTTACGACTACATTCTTGAATGCGCCGCACTGTACCAGAGCTGCTGCATGGACAATGGCATGTGCCGGTCCTGCGCAGAAACCTCTCACATCGGAGCCAGTTGCATTTGTAAAGCCTGCTACCTCAGCAGCTGCCTTTGCGAAGTTGCCGCCGCCTCTCTGGTTCATATCGCCGCAGGCCTCCTCGCAGCAGTCGATGACATAGTCTACATCCTCTGGATTTACGCCGGCCTTCTTTACTAACTCGATCAGAGCCAGAACGCTGGATGCCTTTGCAACAATATTCTCAAGCATCGTATGAGCAGACAGGTTCACATCCACGTCATGAGCTCTCTTTACAGCTCCTACCAGCTTGCCGCCGTCGTAAAGTCCCTCGGAGTGCTCGTTCTCTACTAATGCCTTGATATCTTCCTCTGTACTCTCGTTTCTGTCTAATAAAGCAAGCTGCTCTTCTGTCAGGAGATCCTGAGCAGCTAATTTCTCCTTAACGGAAGCGGCAAAGTTCTTCTCAAGATATACAAGCTCAAATACATCGCAGATCTGCATCAGTCCGTAGAACTCGTCCTGCGGCATAATCTGGCCGTACTTGCCGTCTCTCTTTGCATTCTCCCACTTTGTGTTGAAAAATGGGAACTCGATTCCTCTGAGTGCCTCCGGCTTCTCATTTCCAATATAAATCTGGTTTGGAAGGTAGGAAACTGCATCCTCATAGCTTCTTAAATGCTTAGGAAGCTCTTTTAAGTATTCGGAATCAGGATTCACAATCTTCTCTGTAGTCTGTGTTGTTCCATTCTCAAGAACCATATCCGGAACGACTGCAAGCACATAGCTTGCACCTTTTAAAACAGGATATCCGCCCATGTCATTCACCTCATATATGATAGTTTATAATCATTTTATACTAGCTAATACTTTTTCTCTTCTGTTTCTGCGCCCATAAGAACCTGCAGAACGCAAGGGAAATTTTCCCGTATTTAAGAATTTCCCGGCAGAACAAAGCCCGCCGGGAAATTTATGAGAGCGCCTGCGCGCACTCAATTAGAGGTATTTACAATACTGATCACGGATAGAAGACATCTCGTTGTGGATATCATCGACATCCATAACCATCTCCATCATGCTGATCTGGTCGTCGTAAACACCAGGATCTACTTCTGCCTTGATTTCATCCTCACAGATGTGGTATACGGTAAGTCCCAACTGGACTCCTGCCAAAGGACCTGCGAAAGTCGGATCTCCTGCTGTTACAGTTTCAGCGGCAAGGCCTGCTGCCTCACCCTCTGCTGCTCCGAGAATTACTACTACATTCTCCGGACCATACTGCTCTGCGAAATCTTTTACTCTCTTCTGGTTTTCCAGATCCATGGCACCTGCGGACGTTCAGACGAAGCACTCCGTAGAGGAATAAATAACCTCAGCTCCGGCTGTCTTGACACACTCTTCAATAGCCGGGCCCGGAATTCCGTCACGGTCGCCGATGATGATGGCTTTTTTACCGTTTAAAATTGCCATTTCCGATTCCTCCTTTTCTCTAAATTTTTTATAGACACCGCCTGTGCGGTTTCTAGCGGACTAATTATATCACAACCCAGGCAGTTTGCCCAGATCGTCCTGCTCTGAAAAAGCAGTTTTTTCAATGTATTTGCAAGCAGGCTTCTGAACTTACAGGTTAGCCTTGATCATTGCCTCCACATTCTCTGGTGTTGCGTCATCCTTTACGCACTCAGCAACCTTCTCGCCGCCCTTGTAGATAGCGATAACCGGAAGACCTAATACCTTCTGGCCGATAGCCAGACGGCGTGCCTTTGTTGTGTTCAGGGAAGTAAACTTAATGTCCTTTCCGTAAACATCCTCCATAGCGTGGATGTGCGGCATTAAAGCCTGGCATGGAACACAGCCGTCGCCGTAGAAATCAACTAAAACAGTTCCCTCTGCCTTTAAAACTTCTTCTTCAAAGTTTTCCTTAGTTAAATCAACCATTTTCTTTCACCCTCTCTGAGATATTCCAGTGATCATTCCATCTCGGAAATATATTTTTCAGCCTGCTGGGCAGCGATGGCACCGTCAGCAGCTGCTGTTACTACCTGTCTTAATGACTTAACCCGGACATCTCCTGCCGCAAAAACGCCCGGAATATTGGTATGCATGTTGTCATCGGTCTTAATATAGCCGTTTTCCATGTCAAGCATACCCTCAAACAGATCAGTTCTCGGTATGTATCCGATAAATCCGAATACACCGAACATTCCGTCATCCGGATCTGCCTCAATTCTTGTGATCTCACCTGTCTTCACGTTCTTTACAGTCATGGCAGACAGAAGTCCGTCACCCTCAAGACCGTCAACAACTGTATCCCACATGAAGTGCAGTTTCGGATTCTTGAATGCCTTCTCCTGGATGGACTTGGCAGCGCGCAGCTCGTCTCTTCTGTGGATGATGGTTACCTTTCTGGCAAACTTTGTCAGGTACATAGCCTCCTCAACGGCAGAATCTCCGCCGCCTACTACGAATACCTCAAAGTCCTCGAAGAAGTTGGCGTCACAAGTAGCGCAGAAGGAAACTCCCTTGCCCACGAACTCGCCCTCTCTCTTGCAGCCGATTGGACGCGGATATGCGCCGGTTGCAATGATCAGGCACTTGCACTCGTATTCGCCGTTGGTTCCATAAAGCTTCTTAATCGGGCCTTCCAGCTCAACTTTGTTGATAGTGTCTGTCACGCGCTCTGCGCCGAACTTCTCAACCTGCTTTGTCATACGCTCGATTAAGGATGGGCCGCTCTCTCCATCTACCATCTGTCCAGGATAGTTTTCAATTTCGTCTGTAATGGCGATCTGTCCGCCGTCCTTTGCCTTCTCAATCACGAGAGTGTCCAGGCGGTATCTTCCAGAGTACAGACCGGCAGCCAGTCCTCCCGGACCAGCACCTAAAATGATTACGTCATAAATCTTGCCCATGTCAATTTCTCCCTTCGCAGCTTAAAGCTGCCGCAAATTTGCGGTAATTTATTTCGCCCCGCCGGGATGCCGCAGAGCCGAAGCCCCTTGACATCTCGGGCGGGATGAATTCTCAAACAACCTTTGCAGCACCTTTTACTAAGCTGCAAATTATCTTCATCAGAAAGCGTACCGTTCCGCTCTCAGATTACTTCCATTCAAAAACCGTCTGGCCGTCAACCGGAGTCTGTAACGCTTCCAGAGCCTTTCCAACGATCTTTCTTCTAATCTCTTTCTCTTCCTCGTGGGAAAGAGCAGGGTTTCCAAGTGGATGAGGAATAGCAATGGCCGGAACAATTCTGTTTGCTCCAACTGTTAAAGAAATCGGAACTACTGTCGCAATATGAACTACAGGAATTCCATAGGACTCAATGCCTTTTACCATCGTTGCACCGCAACGTGTACAGGTACCTCAGGTAGAGGTAAGGATAACCGCGTCAACATGGTCATCAACCAGTTTCTGTCCGATCTCCTTAGCGAACTTGCTTGCATTTGCTACTGCTGTTCCATTACCAACTGTGGTATAGAAATATTTGTGAAGGCTTCCGATCTTGCCCTCCTTGATGAACTCCTCAACGATGTCCACCGGAAGAACACGGTCTGCATCCTGGTTAGCGTATACCGGATCGTATCCGCCGTGTGCTGTCTCGTATGTCTCCTCTGTCAGATCCATAACGCCCTCGATGTCGTACTGTCCGTACTTGGAAGCACTGGAGGACTCGATGTGATCCGGGTTGCCCTTCGGAACGATACCGCCGGAGGTAACTAAAGCGATCTTTGCGTGAGCCAGATCCTTAACAGCCTCTCCTGGAGCTACACGGTCGAAGCTTGGCATTGGGTACTCTGTCTCGTACTCCTTGCCGTTTAACTTCTTAACAAGCATCTCAACGGCACGCTGTGCACCTGGCTTGTCCTCGAAGAAGTTTACACGGATGCCGTTCGGCATATATCCGTCTTCCTTGGAAGAACCAATCTTCTCACCCTTAACCAGCTTCAGAGCCAGAGGAGCCATCTTCTTAACGGCATCTCTCATGCCTGCTGCGCTGTTCTTTGTCGGGCAGATATATACTTTTGTCTTGTACATATCAGCACCTGGGTTCTCCTTGTACATACCTGTAACAACAGGAAGTCCAAGTTTCTCCTTAACGGCTGCTGCAACTGTACCGCAGGCAACACCGTAACGTCCGGCGTTGAATGCAGGACCGCAGATAACACCGTCCGGTGCTTTCTCCTTGATCATATTGAGAACAGTCTCTGTTGCTGCGTCTACGTTCTCATTGAAGTAAGAGTCTCCGCAGATAACTGTAGCGATGATCTCAGCTTCCTCACCAAATGCCTGATTGAATGCAAGACCAGGGCCTACAGCTCCGTCTCTTACCTCTGGCTGGTAGTCAGCTTTCTCCTCGCCGCCGATATTTGCGAAAAACTGATTAATATAATGAACAAATTTCAGTTTTCCCATGATTTCCTCCTATCTAGCGCTTAACTTGTTGAAGCCCATCTCGTTGGTTGCTCCGGTGATAACCTGAAGCTCTGCTACGATAGAGCCGTCAGCCTGAAGGCTTCCGTCGAATCCGCCTGCAATAATATCTGCAACCTCAGGATATCCGATAACTCTGTCCTTCGGCTCCAGTGTGATAACCATGTTTGCGTTTCCGCCTGTAACAACTGCATCAGCTGCTGCATCTGCATCTGCTAAGGACTGGGAAGCGCCGTCGCGTCCTGCATACTCATCTGTGATGATAACAGTCTTAACGCCCTGAGCCTCGATCTTCTTGCAGTTCATGATAAGGTCTGTATCCGGGTTTCCGAATCCCTCCTGGGAAACGATAGCGCCGTCAACGCCTAACCACTTGCACAGCTTGGATGTCCAGTCAGAGGAACGCATCTTGTCAGCCAGGTATACGTTCTCGTTTGTGATGATAACACCTACGAAGTTTAAAGTCTTTCCGTGCTGCTCAAATAAGGATTTGATAACCGGATTGTTTAAGTGATGGTAGGATGTATTCTTATCGCATGCAGATACACAGTTACCGCTTAAGATAGCGCCGTCCATGGTCTCTGTCGGATTGATGATAGTCGGCAGGGACTGCTTCATGTCAACACCGTATACATAGGTGTCGTGCATAAGTCCCTGGCTCTGAAGCATTAATACATATGCGACTCTCGGCAGGTTCGGATACTTCTCGATTCCTTCCTTAACGTCCTCTGTCTCATATGTCTCAATCTCCTCAGCCTCGATGTCCTTAGCCAGCTTTCCAACATAGTCAGCAGCCTTTAATCCTGCCATGCGGACAGCCTTCTCGTGAGCGTGTTTCTCGATTCCGTCAGCCGGCTCACAGATAACAACCAGGTTGTTTAACTTGGAGAATGGCGTATACTCTGCGCCAGTTCCGCACATATCGATGATTCCCTCCTGGAAACCAACGATCTTTCCTGTTGTGACAACAGCGGATCCGCGAAGAACGTTTGTCCTTCCGCTTCCAACAGTGGCAACCTTGGAAATCATACCCGGGAACATAGCTCCCTCTCCGCTTACTTTAACTCTTGGCTCAATAACATCCTTTACAGGCATAATGCGGACACTCTCACCTGGTCTCGCAATGTCAAGCTCTACAGATTTCAGGTTCTCATCCTCAAGAAGAAGAGCCTTTAACTCATCTGCATTCACATAGATAACTCCATTCTCCACTTTGGACTCCGGACCAAACTGGATGTCTTTTACGGGAATAATCCCTAATTCAAGTTTCATGAATGCCTGACCTCCCTTTCTTTAAAATTTGTATTTTTGCGGCAGAAGAATTTCTCTTCGCTTTATAAATATAGCAAGTAACATGCCATACTTTCAAAAATCCATAAATGCTAGTAAAAACATTTTTTTATTACAGTAAAACCCTGTGTTTTTACCTGCATTTTTCGGCTGTTTTCGAGGATTTCCCATTCCAAAATTTTTGCTGCAAAACTTTTTTCTGAGCTCTCCCGCAGTCTTTTCAGTGGGTTCTTTGTCATCTTTGACAGTTTTGGCGTTCCTGTTTGTCAATTTCCCTCTGGCAAATGGCAAATCCCCTGGCAATTATCGTGTCAACCAGTGACAAATCCTCTGTCAGCCTGCTTTCAGCCATTTTCATTTTTTCAGCACAGGCCCGTGGAACCCGGCCTGCCCGATCAGACAACCCGGTCAATGGCCCCGCTGATCAGTTCCAAATCGACCTGTCTGAAATCGTTTACAATCGACTCATCCCATTTTCTCACCGGACGATCACTGAGGAATTTTTTTGTCATAAGCACCGCATCCTCAATCATCAGTTCATTTTCAATGACTTCATCGCCATCCATTTTTCTGTCAGACAAAAGTACAGAGCGGAACGGCGTCTGATTCGGCTTGATGCTTCCAGCCATCGGATGCGTCTCTATCCTGCTGCCTTTCTGGACATAGTCTCTGGCTCTCACGAGCACATCCAGATAGGATCCATCCTCCAGATAGTCTACCCTGACTCTATCCCTGTATTTTTCAAAACACAGACGGTTATTTGTAACTAGCAAATACATCTCCATACTCCTGTTGTCCTTTTGTTTTCAGCCTTCGGACAGCCTGTCCTTTCGCTGTTTAGCAAGCTCTATTATACGTCAAATCAGCTGAATAATAAAGCACTTTTTTTATGTTTTTTTAACTTTCACACAAATGTTTCCGCTGCTTTTGGCTCAAGATTCATGCATTTTCACACAAACACGTCAAAAAAGACTGCCAAAATTGTCAAACCATGGCTGATTTGAAATTCTGACAGTCTTTTTGTTCCAAAGGAGTATAAACCGGCACTTGAAATTACGATTTATGAAATTATGTCCATAAAGCTAATGCCTCTGTTGCTGATTTCGTAGATTTTCACAGATTCTTTACTCCATTTTCCCCTGACGAAACAGCTAATACCAGTTCCGTCAGTCAAAGAGTTCATTAGAGCACACCGATAACCGAAACAATTATTTTCTTTTCCTCCATTTTAACAATAATGCTGAATTTATAATTACTAGTACGGAACCTGCATTGTGGACAAGCGCACCCACAACAGGATTCAGAATACCTGTTATAGCAAGCACGATAGCAAGAAAATTAAGTCCCATTGAGAAACTCAAGTTAAGTTTTATCGTAGACATCATTCGTCTGGACAGCGATATTAAATGAGGCAGCTCCTTCACTTCATCATTTACCAGTACAATATCAGCCGCATCTACTGCTATATCACTTCCAATCCCGCCCATTGCAATACCAACCGCTGCCTTTTTCAGCGCGGGGGCGTCGTTAATGCCGTCTCCAATCATACAGACAGCCTGCCTGCTCTCCTGATATTTTTCGATCAGCTTTAGCTTATCTTCTGGCAGACAGCCTGCATATACTTCCCCAATACCTAACTGCTTTGCAATACTATTTGCAGAGTTTTCATTATCACCCGTCAAAAGCACTGGCTGAACACCACATTTCCGCAAAGCATCAATCATTTCAGTAGTTTTTTCTCGAATGGTATCAGACAGTGCAAGATATCCGATTATCATATCATCTGAGGATATGTAGATTATTGTGCTGCCGTTATTCAAAAAATCCTGGATTTCAGGATTTGCCTGACAGGCATCTTTATTCCCATTCACCATATCCAAATTGCCCGCAAGAATACGCTTTCCATCTACGGCAGCGCGCACCCCCCGTCCAGGCTGCATTTCAAAATCCGCCGCTGTGGGGACAGGCATATTCGTATTCTGCTTATAGCAGCTAACAATTGCTTTACCGAGCGGGTGTTCCGAAAACTGCTCCGCAGCTGCGGCAAGAGCATAAACATCCTGTTCCGTATAGCTTTCCGAAAGGGATCTTACAGATATTACCTTCGGCGTTCCGTATGTCAATGTTCCTGTCTTGTCAAAAGTTACTCTCGAAACCTTTGACAGTCTTTCCAAAGCGTCCCCTTCGCGCACGAGGAAACTGTGCTTTGTGGCATTGCCAATCGCTGCCATAATTGCAGTAGGCGTCGCAAGCACCAAAGCGCAGGGACAGAACACCACAAGAATCGTTACAGCACGGATAATTTCTCCTGTTATTGCCCAGGTAAGCGCTGCAGCGGTCAGGGCGATCACAACAATCCAGGTTGCCCATCGGTCTGCCATACCGACAATCTCTGCTTTTCCCGCATCTGCCGACTGAACAAGGCTGATCATTCGCTGAATCGAACTATCCTCGCCAACCTTTGTGGCTCTCATTTCAAAAGCTCCGAACCGGTTTACTGTTCCGCTTGATACCTCATCTCCAACCGATTTATCGACAGGGATAGGTTCTCCCGTCATAACCGCCTGATCAATCGAAGTTTGTCCTGAAGTAATAATGCCGTCAACAGCAATTCCTTCACCCGGAAAAACACGGAGTATATCTCCGATTTTCACTTCACTTGCGGGTATAACAGATTCTGCGCCGCCACGCACGATCCGTGCTGTCTGCGGCGTCATCTTTACCAGTTTTTCAATTCCTGCTCTTGCCTTTGCCACAGTTAAATCTTCAAGCAGAGCTCCTATCTGCATGATAAAAGCAACTTCACCCGCTGCAAAATCTTCTCCAATGCAGACAGAAGCAATCAGCGCAAGAGATACCAGCACATCCGCTTTGATATCAAAGGCTGTAGCAAGACCAATGATCGCTTCCAAAATAATAGGCACGCCGCATAAAACAATTGACACCCAAGCGATGTCAAAAGGCAGAAAATCAAGTATGCCTGTCAGACTGCAAATAAGAGCAATTCCTGAGATAACAAGGAAGGTAATATCTTTCTTCGTTCCTCCGATTTCAAGCAAATGTTCCAGTTTCTCCATAAACGCTTTCATTGAAGTCCTCCGTTCTATGCCTTATGGGGTATAGGTATATAATACCGTAAGGGGTATGGGCTTGTCAAGAGCTCAAAAAAGAAAAGCAGTCTGTTTCAACTGCTTTTCTCTTTAGTGTCAACCCATATTCGCAAAACGCTCAACAGCCTTGGTAAAATCCTCAATCGTTTTGTCTGCGTCCCCATGTTCAATTCCGTCCTTAACGCAGTGTTTAATGTGTCCTTCAAGCACCACCTGTCCGCACTTATGAAGCGCCGATTTTGCGGCATTTAGCTGCGAAAGGATATCTTCACAGGGAATATCCTCATCGATCATTCTGTCGATTGCCTGTACCTGTCCGATTATTTTTTTCAATCTGCGATGCAGATTATCAGCATCCATGCATTGTTTCATCACAACACTCCTGTACTATTGGGGGTATATGTACATTATACTGATTTATTTGAGGATGTCAAGACTTTGTGTTTTGCCATTATCCGTACAAACCGGCAGGCTGTTCTTTTTAGGATGAGGCCACAATTTACTTATGTTCAGGTTTAGATTCTCCGTTTTGCCCTATGGTCTTATAAGCTGTCTTGCGCCTGCCATCTTCTCTGCAATCTCATACATATTGGAGACAGAGCCAACCTGGAGCTTGTCCTCCAGGCCCAGGTGCTTGAGGCAGGTTCCGCAGGTAAGGATTTCAACGCCCTGCTCTGCCATATACTTCAGATCTTCCACAGACTCGCTTCCCTCAGCCGTCAGTCTTGCGCCGCCATTGTAAAAAATTACAGTTTCAGGAAGAGGCTCCTGGCGGCTTACTGCATAGATAAATCCTTTAATAAGAATTCTTCCAAGTTCCTCCTCCGGCCCTCCCATCCGGTCGGAAGCGATGACAACCACTCTTCCTCTGGCGACCCCATTCTCCGGCTCTGCCGGCATGCTGCAGTCAGCGCAGTCAGCCAGGATCTTCTCTGCCGGCACATTCAGCCCATCCGCTCCGCTTTCTGACGGGAGAAAGGTCACTTCAAATTCCTTGTCAGAATGTTTTTCACTTAAGGCCTTCATTCCCTCGTGTCCGGCCAGCTTAGTCAGGTTCTGAACTGCAATCTCGTTGTCCACAAGAACCCTTACCTCTTCCGCCTTTTTGACTTCCTCTAAAATCTTCTTTGTCTCGATTACCGGCATCGGGCATGCTTTTCCCCTCATGTCAAGCTGCTTCATCACTTTTGCCTCCTGTTTTCGTAAAATTTCTGGACTTATCCGGCCTGTTTCACTCCCTGAAACGGTCATACAGCATATTTTATACCAGCTTATCTGATTATAAGACAGCAGCGCAGTCCGTGTCAATTACCGGTACCTCCTGCAGAACACCTGGTTTTATTGATTTTTTCTATATTTTTCTGCAATTATTCAAAAAAACTCTGGGTTTTCCCCCTTCCCGGCCACTGACAGCCTGTTTCATTTTTACCTGCCGCGCTTGCTGCCCGTTTTCTGCCAGCTCCATAGGGGGCTACCAGTCAAGCTTGCTGCCATCATAACGTCTTTCTTGAATAGTATAAAATTTTATCATATTATTCGAATAAGGCGCAGAAAATAAATATACTTCTGCATCCCCTAGTAGTTAATTCCGCTTACCGCCAGAGCTCCGTCTCTCACGCCAAAGTTAATATTTGCCTTGCCTCCGTCTGAGATAGAAAATCCTGCCATGCTGGGCTGCATATTCTCTGTATCTGCATCTGCCACAGAGGCTACGAGCTCGTCGGTAAACACTGCGTCAGCACCCAGAGCCAGGAAGTCCTCCTTCGTTTCCACAGCTCCCACATCAGGAAGGCCTACGTAAACCGGGAACGCTGTAAGCTCTGCTAAAGCGTCCAGATCCTTTGCTGCCACTGCCTCCTTGATCTGAGCTGCAAACTCGGCTGCCGCTGCGCTGTCAACGGCAAAGTTATCCTCATATCCGCCGGCGCTGCCGTTTTCAGCCTGAGCCTCTGCCTGGGGCTTTTCAGCTGTCTCAGTGTTTTCGCTCTTAGTCTCCTCCCCAGCTGCCTCTGTTTTCGCCTCTGTCTCTTCCATGCTCTCTGCTGTCTCTGCAGGCTGAAGCTCCTCCATCTTTGCTGTCTCCTGTGCAGCAGTTGTCTCAGCAGGCTCTGTCTTTCCTGCACATCCTGTAATGGCAAGACCTGTTACCGCGATCCCCATAATCACTGCTGCTGCCGTAAATTTCGATTTTCTCATTTTTTCATCCTCCAATTTCAAATTCTATCTCACCGGATGAACCGGGTGCGATCTCATATTTTTCGAAGACAATTACAGGATTTTCATTTTCATTGATATAGAATTTCGCATTTTCTGAAATACCTGTGAATCCGCCTTCCTCTGCCGACCAGAATACCTCTCCGGCTTCCTGTCTGCTGCTTATCTGCTGCCCTATGCTCTCATCTGCGATTCTGATATAATCGCTTCCCAGCAGATCCTCAAGAGTTACCATCTTTCCTGTATTGACATCAATATTGTAATACCTTGCCTCGCTGTAGGCGGTCGTCCAGCTCTCTGTTCCTCTTACGATGAAGGAGAGATACTGGTCTGTCTGAGATTTAATCTCATAGCCCACCTGAATCTGTATGTTGTGAGCTTTCCACTCTTCCTCCGTTCCTCCTGTATCCAGGAACGCCTTTCTGTATTCCTCGGCACGGGATACAGCCTCGTCTGCATACTGTCTGCAAAGATTGTAGATCTCCTGGTTCACTTCATCAACCTTAATTCCCGTATCTGTCTGAATCATATCTAATGTAGGAACTTCCACGGAAATTCCAATTCCATCTTTTTCAGACTCATAAGTCCGGAACGTCAGCACTCTCGCCAGTGTCCCGATGACAGGAAGCTGTGCCGCCTCCTCAGCGAAAGCTGTGCTTGTGTTAAGTGCCGCTGTAAATACGACGCAGACGGCGGCTGCAGCAGCGGCTGCTTTTCTGAGCCCGCTTCTTCTCCTGAGCCTCAGAACCTTCTTCTCCTGAGCCAGACGTTTCTCTGATTTTTCAATTTCCTTCTGAATTCTGGCATTCAGCTCTTTCGGAATCGGTATATTGTCATATTCTGACTTCATATTTTCTAATCTTCCCATCAGCTCACCTCCTGAATATTTTCCCGGAGAAGCTTAAGTCCCCGGTATAGCTTTGTTTTCACTGTGTTCAGATTCAGGCCTGTAATCTCTGAAATTTCCTTTAATGACAGCTCCTCAAAAAACCTCAGCCTGATAATTGTCTGTATATCTTCTTCCAGTCTGTCCAGCTCCTCTTTGATGTCATCCTGCTGTTCATAACCTTTTTCATAGTAGGCCTCCTCTTTCTGAGGATTATCGTCTGACAGGAGTTCCTTTTTTCTCTGCTTTATCGCTGCCAGACTTTCATTTATCAATATCCGGTAAAACCAGGCTTTCACTGCATCGGCATTTCTTAAGTTTTTGTAGGACTCGAGAGCCTTGCAGACCGCATTCTGAACAATGTCCAGAGCATCCTCCTGGTTTCTGGCGTAGCTGTATGCCACCCGGTAAAATTTATTCTGATTTTCTACAATATAGCTGACCAGCAGCTCATACAGCGTCTGTTTCATGGGTACCCCTCTGCCTCAAATGTTATCAGTAATTATCTGTTTCTATTTATATAGATAAGTTTACCCCTCCAAAAGTTTCAGATGAGACGTTTTTTTATTTTTTTCTTCTGTTTCACAGCTCATATCAGGGGAAGCGCTGCCTTCCGGGAGACAGAAGCTGCCTTCCGGTAAAAAACAGAGATTTTAACAGACAGAAAACGGGGGCAGCTCCCTGCTTTTCTCGCAGAGAGCTGCCCCCGTTTTCTGTCTGTCTTTGCCGCCCAGACGGCTGCTTATTTTACTGCTCCTTGATCTCGCTGTGGAACTCCTGTAAGGACTTCACACCCAGATGTCCGTTCTTCTTGATAGTCTTCAGAGCCTGAACGGTAGCCTTTGCTGCAGCCATGTTGGTAAAGTAAGGAATCTTGCCCTTTACGGCTGCCTTTCTGATATAGCTGTCATCGCCAAGTCCCTTCTTATCGAGAGGAGTGTTGATGATAATATTTACAGACTTGTTTGTGATCTTGTCCAGTACGTTCGGACGTCCCTCGTCGATCTTGGCCACCTTCTCTGCCGGAAGGCCTGCTGCCTTCATGATATCGTAGGTTCTGCCTGTTCCCATGAGCTTGAAGCCGCACTCATAGAATCCCTTGGCAACCTCGATTAACTCTGGCTTGTCCATATCGTTGACACTTAAAAGGACAGTACCCTCACTTGGAAGTCTTGTCTGTGTGGCCTCCTGTGCCTTGTAGATGGCCTCTCCCACGTTCGGTGACATGCCAAGAACCTCTCCCGTGGAGCGCATCTCCGGTCCTAATACCGGGTCAACCTCAGGGAACATCTTGAACGGGAATACAGGCATCTTCACGCCGTAGTGAGGAATCTTCTTCTCCTTTAACTCCGGCACCGGAGACGGACGTCCTGTCAGGTGGGATGTCATGATGTCTGTTGCCAGCTTCACCATCTTGATGTTGCATACCTTGGATACCAGCGGCACGGTTCTGGACGCTCTCGGGTTAGCCTCAAGCACATAAACCTCGCCGTCCTCGATGGCGTACTGCATATTCATAAGTCCCACTACGTGCATTTCCTTTGCGATCCTGCTTGTGTAGTCCTTGATTGTCTCCACCTGATCCATGGTCAGATTTCTGGACGGAAGGATACATGCAGAGTCACCGGAGTGGATTCCTGCAAGTTCGATGTGCTCCATAACGGCCGGAACGAACACATTCTCTCCGTCGCTGATGGCGTCTGCCTCACACTCTGTGGCGTGGTGCAGGAAGCGGTCAATCAGGATTGGACGGTCCGGAGTCACGCCTACAGCCTGCTGCATGTAGAATGACATAGCCTCGTCGTCGTGTACGACCTCCATTCCCCGGCCGCCTAATACGTAGGAAGGACGAACCATTACCGGATAGCCAATCTTGTTGGCAATCTCCAGGGCCTCCTCCACATTGACAGCCATTCCTGACTCCGGCATCGGAATATTTAACTTATCCATCATAGCGCGGAACAGATCTCTGTCCTCAGCCATGTCGATGGTCTCCGGTGTGGTTCCCAGGATGTTTACGCCGTACTTCTTCAGATCAGCTGCCAGGTTAAGCGGTGTCTGGCCTCCGAACTGAGCGATAACGCCAAGGGGCTTCTCCTTATGGTAGATGCTTAACACGTCCTCCAGTGTAAGCGGCTCGAAGTACAGCTTGTCAGAGGTATCGTAGTCTGTGGAAACAGTCTCCGGATTGCAGTTTACGATAATTGTCTCAAATCCCAGCTCCTTGAGGGCTAATGCAGCGTGTACGCAGCAGTAGTCGAACTCGATACCCTGTCCGATACGGTTCGGGCCGCCGCCGAGAATCATGATCTTCTTGTTGTCGCTGCAGGGGCTCTGATCCTTAATGTGGTAGCTGGAGTAGTAGTATGCAGAATCCTCTGTTCCGCTTACATGAACGCCCTCCCAGCCTTCCTCGATTCCGGCCTCTGTCCTGGCGTTTCTGATCTCCTCCTCGGAAACCTCCAGAAGCTCGCTTAAATACTTGTCTGCGAAACCGTCTAACTTGGCCTGGCGAAGCACCTCAACCGGAGGAACCTGTCCCTTGTACTTGAGGATTGCCTCCTCCTCCTCCACAAGCTCCTTCATCTGAGCGATAAAGTAGCTCTTGATCTGTGTCAGATCGTGAAGCTCCTCCACTGTGGCTCCCTTCCTTAAAGCCTCATACATGATGAACTGGCGCTCGCTGGAAATCGTGTGGAGCATAGAGAGCAGCTCCTTCTTCGTCTTCTTCTGGAAGCCTGCATGGCCTAAGCCGTAGCGTCCTCTCTCGAGGCTTCGGATCGCCTTCTGAAGGGCCTCCTTGTAGGTCTTTCCGATACTCATAACCTCGCCTACAGCCTTCATCTGAGTACCTAATTTATCCTGTGAGCCTTTGAATTTCTCAAATGCCCAGCGCGCAAACTTGATGACAATATAATCGCCGGACGGAACGTACTTGTCGAGGGTTCCGTACTTTCCGCATGGAATCTCATCCAGCGTCATGCCTGTAGCTAACATGGCAGATACGAGAGCGATAGGGAAGCCGGTTGCCTTGGATGCAAGAGCGGAGGAACGGGATGTTCTCGGGTTGATCTCGATGACAATGTCACGATCTGTCTTCGGATCATGAGCCCACTGTACGTTTGTTCCGCCGATAACCTGAATCGCCTCTACAATCTTGTAGGACTTCTCCTGCAGGCGCTTCTGAACTTCCTCAGAGATGGTGAGCATCGGTGCGGAGCAGAAGGAATCACCTGTGTGAACGCCTACCGGGTCGATGTTCTCGATGAAGCACACGGTAATCATGTTGTTCTTGGAATCGCGGACAACCTCCAGCTCCAGCTCTTCCCAGCCGAGGATAGACTCCTCAACCAGAACCTGGCCGACCATACTTGCCTGAAGACCTCTGGCGCAGACAGTTTTTAATTCCTCCACGTTATACACAAGGCCGCCGCCCTCGCCGCCCATGGTGTAGGCCGGACGGAGAACTACCGGGTAGCCTAACTTGTCAGCGATAGCCAGAGCCTCCTCCACAGAGTAGGCAACCTCGCTTCTGGCCATCTCGATTCCAAGACTTGCCATGGTCTCCTTGAATTCCTCTCTGTCCTCGCCGCGCTCGATGGCATCTACCTGAACGCCGATTACCTGTACATTGTATTTGTCAAGAACGCCTGCTGCTGCCAGCTCAGAACACAGGTTCAGTCCGGACTGTCCGCCCAGGTTCGGGAGCAGCGCGTCTGGACGCTCCTTTTCAATAATCTGTGTCAGACGGTCTACATTCAGAGGCTCGATATAGGTAACATCAGCAGTTTCCGGATCTGTCATGATGGTAGCCGGGTTGGAGTTTACCAGCACAATCTCATAGCCGAGCTTTCTAAGAGCTTTACATGCCTGAGTTCCAGAATAGTCGAACTCACATGCCTGTCCGATAATGATTGGACCGGAGCCAATAATCATTACTTTGTGAATGTCATTTCTTCTCATGTTTTTTCCCTCTCATTGTCACCAGTTTACGTTTACTTCTTCTTGCCTACCGGGCTTTCCGGCTGCCGCAGGACGGCTGTAACTCCCTTTAGCCGCCGCAGCTCCTGGATTCAGGCCCTAGTAAACCATTATCAGCATTATAATAAAAAATGCGGGCGATGTAAATAAAAAATTTGCGTTTTGATGTAGAATTTTGTCTTACATTTTTTCAGATTTTGTGCTATACTGACAAGGATATAGTGGGGTATTATTTTCGGCAGACAGCTTTTAAGGGGGGATACTCATGAAACAGCCAAAGGTACTGGTTATCGACGGCCAGGGCGGCCGCATGGGAAGAGGGATTGTGGAACAGTTAAAGAAGCGCTTCCCCTCCCTTCCTCTGACCGCCATCGGGACAAACAGCATTGCCACCGCTGCCATGTTAAAGGCCGGAGCCGACCAGGGGGCTACCGGTGAAAATCCCGTTGTGGTAAACAGCAGAAACGCGGATCTGATTATCGGGCCAATCGGCATTGTCATCGCAGACTCCCTCCTCGGCGAGGTGACAGAGACCATGGCGGCAGCCGTGGGCAAAAGCCCGGCCTGCAAAATCTTCATCCCCGTAAGCCACCGGTGCAGCCATACCATAGTCGGCTGCGAAGAGCTTCCCCTCTCCGAATACATCCGCCTGGTCTGTGAACAGGTAGAAGAAATCCTGAGGGAGCGGGAGGAGAACCTCCCCCTCTGACCAAGCTGGCCGGATTCAGTTATCACATAATATTATTACATAATAAAATAAGCGGGCAGTTTTCTTCTCCACCGTGAGAAAATAGCTGTCCGCTTTATTGCATCCGCATCCGTCCCTTATTTTGTCCGGCTGATGCCAAAATATACAGTTTTCAGAAAGGAGCCCATCCGATGAATATGCAGAAGCCTGCGGGAAATTCCCGCAAAATCAGAAAAATATCCGACTGCCCTGAACTGATCCATAAGGCCGCCGGCTGGTTTCACTCGAAATGGGGCGTTCCGGCCGAGGAATATGCCAAAAGCATGGAAGAATGCCTGGACTTGTCATCCCCCGTTCCCCAGTGGTACGTCATCACGGAAGAGGACAGCATCATTGCCGGCGCCGGCATCATAGAGAATGATTTCCACAGCCGAAAAGACCTGTCGCCAAACCTCTGTGCCTTGTACGTGGAGGAACCCTTCCGATGCCAGGGAATCGCCGGCCTCCTTCTCTCCTTTATCTGCCATGACATGCTCCAGAAAGGCATTGATACCCTGTATCTCGTCACAGACCACACCTCATTTTACGAGCGCTATGGCTGGCAGTTTCTGTGCACCGTACAGACCGAAGAGCCAGACGCCTCCCCTGTTCCCATCCGAATGTACGTCCGCAAAACATCTCTGCAGAGGCCCCTTCTCTCCCAGGGAACGGGTGTAAGTTTCCGGTGACTTCGCTGGAACCGGAAACTTACACCCGTTCCCGCCCCTCCCGCTCCTCATGCCACCTTCTCCCCTCTTCCTTATCGCTCAGAACCTGTCTCTTCAGCTCCTCCACTGATTCAAACTTCCGCTCCGGCCGCAGGAAGGACAGCAGCTTCACTTCGATATTCTTCCCGTAGATATCCTTTTTCCAGTCATAGATATACGTTTCAACCCCCGCCGGATGCTCCCCCTTGATCGTGGGCTTTCTTCCGATATTCGTGATTCCCGGGTAGACCTTTCCGTCTATCACCACCTCCGAGTAGTAGACGCCGAACGCCGGAAGGTGTTTCTGGGACGGCGGAAGAAGATTGACCGTGGGAAATCCCATACCGGTGCCGAGGTGCTTTCCATGCACCACCCGTCCCTGCACGCTGTAAGTATAGCCCAGAAGCTCATTGGCCTTCTCAATCTGCCCGGCTGCCAGCTCCTCTCTGATATAGGTGCTGCTGATCTCCCGGCTGCCGTCCATGGCCTTCTCCACAACAACCAGCTCATATCCCAGCTCTCTGGCATGGGCTCTTAAAAATTCCACATCTCCGCTTCTCCTGCATCCAAAGTGAAAATCTGTTCCGGCCACTATAGCCTTCGCATTCATCTGCTCTACCAGAACCTTTCTTACAAAGTCCTCCGGAGTCATGGATGCCACCTGGTCATTAAAGGGGTATTCCACCAGATAATCCACGCCTGCCGCCCTCAGATTTTCGCATCGCTCCTCATTGGTGGTGATCATAGTCTGGAGTTTTCTGCGAATCAGGGTACCCGGCGCCGTCTCAAAGGTAAATACCGCTGTCCTGTATCCCTTCCCGCGGAACCTGAACAGCTCTTCGAGGAGCTTTTTATGGCCCCGGTGAAGGCCGTCAAATTTTCCCAGTGTCACCGCCGTCGGCTCCCCGATCTGAAATTCTCTGGTTCCTCTGATGTACTCCATGTCTATTCTCCTCCCAGAAAAATCTTTTTTGGCTTCCACCGCTTCTCACGGGCCCGGTACTCATAAACGCCGATAAAGCGGCGCCTGCTGTCATAGACGCGGCAGAGACTGCCGTCCTCTGCGCCTGAGACTGCCGAACCCCTTCCCGCCTGGTTCTCTGCAAAGAAGTTTCCGTTGGCCAGAAGACGGTCAAGAGTCCCGCTCTCAGAGACAATCTCGGGAAGCCCGGAAAACATCTGATCCACCGGGATAACCGCGTCCTCTATCCTGCCTTCCCTTACAAGAGCCTCAACTTCAGAGAGCTTCAGGCTGTCCTTCAGAAGGAACCGATCCACCTGAGTTCTCAGAAGGTACTCCATGCAGCCGCCGCAGCCCAGTTTTTCCCCTATATCATGGCAGAGGGTTCGGATATAGGTTCCCTTGGAACAGTGAACCGTCATGGTCACTCTCGGAAGCTCGATCCGGTCAACAGTCAGGCTGAAAATCTCCACCGGGCGCGCCTTTCGCTCAATCTCCTTTCCCTCCCTGGCAAGCTCGTAGAGCTTTTTGCCGTTTACCTTGAGGGCAGAATACATGGGCGGGATCTGGCTGTAGGGTCCCACAAACCCTTCCGCAATGTTTCTGATTTTCTCCTCGTCCAGCGTCTCAGCCATCCCGCGGTTTTCATTCAGGATGGTTCCTGTGGTATCCTGGGTATCCGTGACAGCGCCCAGAAGCATCACCGTCTGGTATGTTTTGCTCCGGTCCGTCAGCATGTCGCACAGTCTGGTTCCCCGTCCCAGGCAGACCGGGAGAACTCCCTCCGCCGCCGGGTCCAGAGTCCCTGTGTGGCCGATTTTTTTCTGCTTTAAAATTCCCCTGAGCTTTGCCACCACGTCGTGGGAGGTGTAGCCCTGCTCCTTGTAAATATTTATCACTCCATGGTACATCAGTGCTCTGCCTCCCACGCCAGAATCTGCTGCTCGATATGGGGCGCCAGATTGTTCAGCACATCGTGGATGCCGCCTGACATGGTGCAGCCTGCCGCTCGCACATGACCGCCTCCGCCGAAGTAGGCGGCGATTCTGCTGACATCCACATAGCGGCAGGAGCGCAGGCTTACCTTGAACTCACTGACGCCTGTCTCGTACATGAAAATGGCAACCTCCACGCCCTCTGTCAGCCTGAGCTGGTCAATAATCCCATCCAGATCCTTGTTTGTGACGCCGTAGAAGTCCATCTCCTTCCTTTTGACTGCGCTGAACACACATTTTCCATCCATAAACAGAATGCTCTCCAGAAGGGCGCGCCCTAAAATCTGGTTCTGGACATACGTTTTTCTGTAAAAGCTGCCGTCTATGATCTCCGTGCAGTCGATCCCCTTATCCATCAGCTTTCCCGCAATTTCCATGGTCTTTCCCGAAGTACAGCTGTACTTAAATACGCCTGTATCGTGGACAATTCCCGTGTAGAGGCATTCCGCCGCAGCCAGATCGATCTTCTCCTCATCCAACAGGGTATAAACCACCTCGCTGGCAGAGCTGGCCTCAGGGCAGATGATATTTTCTTCTGCAAATCCCCTGTTTGTTACATGGTGATCGATGCAGATGGTTGACCCGGCGCTCTCAAAGTAGGGGAGAAACACGCCCAGCCGCTCCCTGTCGCTGCTGTCTGTGGTGATACACAGATCATAGCTTTTTCCCTCTTCATACTCGCAGAGAATCTTATCAAATCCCTTCAGATAGGAAAACTTGGCAGACGGATGATCCAGATAAATGTCAACGGACAGCCCGGGATACTGTGCAGTCAGATAATTGTAAAGCCCCAGAGCTGAGCCGACACAGTCGCCGTCCGGATTCAGATGCCCCAGTATAACAGCTGTTTTTGCTGCGCTCAGCGCATGTTCTAATAACTGATTCATAGTTTTTCATCTCCTGATAAGCTGAAAGGACGGCGTTCCTGCCGCCCTTTCTGTGTATAGGCTTCAAATCCTGTCAAGCAGCCTGAGACTGCTGTCTGTGTGAAACGGCACTGCCGGCCCTACAGCTCATCCTCATCTGCTTCCGGTTCGTCTGTATCCAGATCCTTCGTCACCTCATTGATCAGGTGTGTCATATTGACGCCGTATTCGATGGACTGATCCAGCACAAAGGTAATCTCAGGCGTGTTCCTCAGATTGATCCTGGATGCAAGCTGTCTGCGCACAAAGCCCTCGGCGCTTTTTAAGCCCTTTATGGTCTCCTTACCGGCTTCCTCACTTCCGAGAACGCTGATATACGCCTTGCAGTATTTTAAATCCGGCGTCACCTCCACAGCCACCACGGTGGTCATGGGGTGAATCCTCGGATCCTTGATCTCACGGCTGATGATCTCGCTTAACTCTCTCTGAACCTCACTGTTAATTCTTGTATTCTTAATGCTGTTTTTTCGCATATTTCCTCGCTTTCCAGTCTGCTGCCGCATCTGGCGGCATCCCGCGCCTGTTAGCGCGGAACCTCCACCATCGCATATGCCTCAATCATATCGTCTTCCTGGAGATCGTTGAATTTCTCAAATACAAGACCGCACTCGTAGCCTGCTGCAACCTCCTTCACATCATCCTTAAACCGCTTTAAGGATGCCAGGTTGCCGTCGAAAATCTGCTCGCCGTCGCGGGTGATTCTCGCCTTGCAGCCTCTCTGGAACTTTCCGTCCAGCACATAGGAACCGGCAATGGTTCCCACGCCGGATGCCTTGAAGGTCTGGCGCACAACTGCATGGCCAATTACCTGCTCCTCGAAGATCGGGTCAAGCATACCCTTCATGGCTGCCTCCACATCCTCGATTGCCTGGTAGATGACGCGGTACAGTCTCACATCAACCTTCTCCCGCTCTGCGATGGACTTGGCTGTCGCATCAGGACGCACGTTGAAACCGATGATAATCGCGTTGGATGCTGCCGCCAGGTTTACGTCGGACTCGTTGATTGCGCCTACGCCGCCGTGGATCACCTTTACCATAACCTCCTCGTTGGAGAGCTTGGTAAGGCTCTGCTTTACAGCCTCCACGGAGCCCTGCACGTCTGCCTTCACGATAATCGGAAGCTCCTTCACATTTCCGGCCTTGATCTGTGAGAACAGATCATCCAGTGATAATTTTGCCTTTGTATCTTCAATTAACTTGTTCTTGCCCTCAGAGATGAAGGTCTCTGCGAAGTTTCTCGCCTCCTTCTCATTCTCTGTAGCCACAAATACCTCTCCGGCGTTGGGGACGTCATTTAATCCCAGAATCTCTACCGGTGTGGACGGTCCTGCCTCTTTTACACGGCGGCCCTTGTCGTCCATCATGGCACGGACCTTTCCGTAGCAGGAACCGCAGGCAACGGGATCGCCTACATGGAGGGTTCCCTTCTGTACCAGGACAGTGGCAACCGGTCCTTTGCCCTTGTCAAGCTCTGCCTCGATGATAAGGCCTCTTGCGCGGCGGTTCGGGTTTGCCTTCAGCTCCTTCACCTCAGCAGTTAAGAGGATCATCTCCAGAAGCTCCTCGATTCCCTCCTTGGTGTGAGCGGACACCGGCACGAACACTGTGCTTCCGCCCCAGTCCTCGGCAACCAGCTCATACTCGATTAATTCCTGCTTTACCTTTTCCACATTGGCGCTTGGCTTATCAATCTTGTTGACTGCCACAATGATCTCAACGCCTGCCGCCTTGGCGTGGTTGATGGCCTCGATGGTCTGGGGCATCACGCCGTCGTCTGCAGCTACCACAAGAATGGCGATATCTGTGGACTTGGCGCCGCGCATACGCATGGCTGTGAACGCCTCATGTCCCGGTGTATCCAGGAAGGTGATCTTCTGGCCGTTCTTCTCAACCACATAGGCACCGATATGCTGGGTGATTCCTCCGGCCTCCTTTGCCGTCACATTCGTCTGGCGGATGGCATCGAGAAGGGAGGTCTTTCCGTGGTCAACGTGTCCCATAACACATACAACCGGCGGACGCTCCACCATATCCTTCTCGTCCTCCTCATCCTCTCTGAGGAGCTCCTCGATCACATCGACCTTTTCCTCCTTCTCGCAGAGGATGTCAAATTCCATGGCGATCTCTTCAGCCTTGTCGTAATCAACCTCCTGGTTGATGGTGACAACGGTTCCCTGAAGGAACAGCTTCTTTACAATCACGGACGGCTGCATCTTCATCTTCTCAGCCAGCTCCTTGATGGTGATAACCTCCGGCAGAATAATGGTCTTTACTTCCTCTGTCTTAGGCTCTTCCTTCTTCTGAGGCATGATGAAGGCTCCCTTTCCGGGCTTTCCTCCTCTGCCCGGCTTTGTGCGAAGCTCCTCCTCGCGGTCAGGCCTGCTGTACTTGTCGTTCTTGTAATCGTTCTTATAGTTGTTCTTGCTCTGCTTTGTATTCTGCTGCTTCTGAACAACCGGTCCGTCAAAGGATGGCTTCGGGATGCTTAAGCCGCCTCTGTCGCCTCCGCGGCCTCTCTGACCGTCACGGTTAAAGCCTCCGCGGCCTCCGTCACGGCTTCCCTGACCATCACGGTTAAAGCCTCTTCCTCCGTCGCGGCCTCCCTGACCGTCACGGTTAAAGCCCCTTCCTCCGTCGCGGCTTCCCTGATTATCACGGTTGAAGCCTCTTCCTCCGTCGCGGCTTCCCTGATTATCACGGTTAAAGCTTCTTCCTCCGTCGCGGCCTCCCTGACCGTCACGGTTAAAGCCTCTTCCTCCGTCGCGGCCTCCCTGGCCGTCACGGTTAAAGCCTCTTCCTCCGTCGCGGTTTCCCTGGCCTGCCTCACGGCTTCCCTGATTTCCCTGGCCGTTCTGGTTTCCCTGACGTCCCTGGCCGTTTCCTCCCTGGGAGCGTCCCTGGCCCTGTCTCTGTCCGCCGGATGGTTTGCTGCTCTTCATTGTACTGTTCTGCGGACGGTATACAGCCGTAATCCTCTTCTTCGGCGGCTCGGCTGTTCCGTTTCCGTCTGCTTCTGTCTTTACTGGTTCTCTCTTAATCTCTTCCACTCTCGCTGCTTCCGCCTTTCCTATTCTTTCCTTTTGTACCTGTTCCCAATTCTCCCGGTTTTCCTGGGATTTGACTCTCGAGCTGTCCTGTTCCTCTCTGGAAGGCGCTCTGCCCTCAGATTCTCCCATCCCTTTAACCGGCGTCGGCTCCTTCTCTGCCCTGGCGGGCTTTCCGGCAAAGCCTCTCCGCACTGCGTCGATCTGCTCACCGCTCACATTAGAGGAATGACTTTTCACCTCATAACCCTGCGCCCTCAGCAAATCCAGCACCTCTTTATTGGTTCTGCCCAGCTCCCTGGACAACTCATTGACTCTCATGCTTACCGCCTCCATTCTGATTCAACTGTTTCACGAGTGCTTTCGCCAAACCGCTGTCCAGTACGGCAACCGATGCACGCATCTCCTTGCCCATGGAGTGGCCCAGTTCCTCTTTCGTTCCGAAAAAATACAGTGGGACTTTATAATAAGTACACATGTTTGTAAACATTTTTCTGGTATTGTCTGAGGCCTCCTCTGAAACGAGTACCAGGAAGGCTCTGCCCTCCTTTACGGCCTTTTCTGTCATAAATTCTCCGCTTGCTGTTTTCCCTGCCTTGGTAGCAAGGCCCAGAAGATTAAGCGCCTTCTTACTGCTGTCCAATCTGCTCCATCTCCTTTTCCAATGCCTCATACACTTCCTTTGGAATGGCCATCTTCAGGGAGCGTTCCAGCCCTCTGCTCTTTACGGCCTTTTTAAAGCATTCCATGGAAGGGCAGATATAAGCTCCGCGTCCGTTCCTGCGTCCGGTGGCGTCGATGACGATCTCATCCTCAGTAGTTTTGAGCACGCGGATCATTTCCTTTTTGCTTTTCATCTCGCCGCAGCCGATGCACTGTCTGAGCGGGATCTTCTTCATTCCCAATTTCTCTCACTTCCCAATCTGGTTTTCTGCTGCGCTTTAAAGACCGGATCGATGCCTGAATTACTGCCCGTCACTGTAGACGGCGCCGCTCTCCAGCCCGCTCTCCAAAGCTTCCTCTGCCTGTTCCTCCATACTGTCCTCTGCGTCCTGAGGCTCCGTGTAATCGGAGAAGTCATCGGCCTGCGTGCTCTCCGGAAGTCCCTCCTCGAAGCCCTGCTCGTAGCCCATCTCCATCTCGTCGAAGAGCCCTGACTCTCTGGCCTGGGTCTCGCTCTTAATGTCGATCTTGAAGCCTGTAAGCCTTGCTGCAAGTCTTGCGTTCTGGCCTTCCTTGCCGATAGCCAGGGAGAGCTGGTAGTCAGGCACGATCACCTGAGCCTCTCTCGCCTCCTCGTCGGCAGCTACAAAGATCACCTTGGCCGGGCTCAGCGCATTCTCAATTAAGAGGGCAGGATTGTCATCCCAGTTGATAATGTCAATCTTCTCGCCGTTTAACTCGCTTACCACGGAGTTAACTCTCGCGCCGTTTAAGCCCACGCATGCGCCCACCGGATCCACGTTCGGATCGTTGGATGCCACTGCAATCTTTGTCCTGGAGCCTGCCTCCCGGGCAATGGCCTTGATCTCCACAGTTCCGTCCTTCACCTCAGCCACCTCGGACTCGAACAGACGCTTTACCAGATCCGGATGGGTTCTGGATACAGTGATCCTCGGCCCCTTCTTGGTGTTTTTCACCTCGAGGATAAAGAGCTTGATGTGCTGGGTCGGCTTAAACTCCTCCCCTTTCACCTGCTCGCTCTCCTTGAGGACTGCGTCAATCTTTCCAAGGTCAATGTACACGTCGTGGCCTACATAGCGCTGAACGATTCCTGTCACCACATCTTTTTCGCGGCAGTACCAGTGATCGAATAAAGCGGTGCGCTCCTCCTCGCGGATTTTCTGGAGAATTACGTTTTTAGCGTTCTGGGTGGCAATTCGTCCGAACTCCTTGGAGTTGATGTTTACGCGGACAATATCGCCGTACACATGCCTGGGATCCATCAGCTTTGCCTCTGCAAGGCTTACCTGAGTCAGCGGATCCTCCACGTTCTCAACCACTTCCTTCTCAGCGTAGACAGCAAAATCACATTTTTCCCTGTCAATATAAACCTTGATATTATCTGCCCTGCCGAAGTGGTTCTTGCAAGCTGTGAGAAGGGAATTTTCGATGGCCTCGAAAAGCACCTCCTTGCTGATATTATTTTCCTTTTCCAGCACGTTTAACGCTTCGAACAACTCTTTACTCATTTTCTTTTTTTATCCTCCTATCGTTTAAAAATCAAAGGCCAGGCGTATTAACGCAATGTCTGATTTCTCAAGGACGAGTTCGCTCTCATCCTCCATGGAAAGTGTCACTGTATCTGCATCGTATGCTTTCAGGGCTCCTGTAAATTCCTTCTGTCTGTTAATCGGGCGGTAAAGTCTTACCTCCACAACCTTTCCCAGGCTGCGGGCAAAGTCTTTTTCCTTTTTAAGAGGACGGCCCAGTCCCGGTGAGCTTACTTCCAGAATATAGCTGTCGGCGATGAAATCCTCCTTGTCAAGCCAGTCGCCCAGCTCCCTGCTCACCACCTCACAGTCGTCTACCGTGATGCCGCCTTCCTTATCGATATAGGCTCTCAGATACCAGAGTCCGGCCTCACGCACGTACTCCACATCTACCAGTTCAAATTTGTACTTTTCAAGAAGGGGAAGCAGCCACGCTTCTACCTTTGACTCATATTCTTCTCTTTTTGCCATTCAAACACCGCCTTTCTCTGTGTCCTGCCAGAGCATTCTGCCATGCAGGAAACACAATTTTGCTTCCTGCAAAACAAAGTGAAAGAGTGGACTTTTGGTCCACTCTTTCTAGTCAGTCTATTATGTTATCGCAACAAGTATAGCACCTTTTGCAGCGGAGTGCAAGGGGATCGTCGAGGGTTTTTGAGGGATTTTTACATTTTATATCTCCTGTTTCTCCATTAAAACCTCTGCCCTCTCCTGGGGCGTTCTGATTCCCATTTCTGCCCCCGCAGCCCTAACCACAGCCCCCGCAGTCCTAATCTTCCCCATACCGGTTGAACCAGGCCCTCTTCTCAAAGGGCAGCCTGTCCACAGATTTAAACGGCTTTTCCGGAATTCCCACAGGCAGATAGAGAACGACCTGCATATCCTCCGGAACCCCCAGAAGCCTCCCGATCTCCTCTGCGCGCCGTCCCAGAATCTGCCCCTCGATCCAGGTGGTGGCATACCCCTTGGCCGTGATGGCCAGGAGAATATTTTCCGCCGCCGCGCTGTAGTCCTGAATGTGGTAGGAGGCGCCGCTGGGCGCCATCGTGTACTTGGTGAGCACCAGAATGGCCGCCGGAGCCGTCATGGCCCACGCCCGGCCATAGATTTCGCCGATCTTTTTTACAAGCTCCGGCTCGTCCACTGCGATAAACTGTGTTGTCTGCAGGTTGCAGCCGGACGGGGCGGCTGTCCCCGCCTCCAGGATCTCTCTCAAATCCTCTCTCGGCACAGGTTCTTTCTTAAATACATCCCTGTAGCTTTTTCTTTTCTTTATGGCTTCCAGTACGTTCATCTTGACCCCTCCTTCTCCTTTTTTGCTTTCCTTTTGCTTCTGCAGCTATCTGTCTTTCGCTGCACTGCCCTTTTTGTAAATCACCTCATACACATCTGTGCGCCTGTTTTCCAGGGACGGCAGCTGCTCTCTGATTTTATCGAGATAGTCCAGATCGATCTGGGCATAGGTAATACATTCCTCATCTCTGGCTCTGGCAATAACGGTTCCCCAGGGATCTGCCACCAGACTGTTTCCGTAGGCTGTATAGGCCGGCTTTGTCCCTGTCTGTCCGGCAGCTATGATGTAGCAGCCATTTTCAATGGCACGGGCTCTGAGAAGCGGCTCCCAGTGATCCTTGCCGGTAGGCATGGTAAAGCTGGAAGGGACGAAAATCACCTGAGCCCCTGAAAGAGCCATCAGGCGGTAGAGCTCCGGAAACCTCACGTCATAGCAGACAGACATTCCGAACACGCCCAGCTCTGTCTCTGCCGTGACAATCTCCTCTCCCCCCTGCACCCGATCCGACTCCCTGAACGGAGTTCCGTCCGAAAGGGTGATGTCAAACATATGGAGCTTGCGGTAACCGGCGATAATCTCTCCCTCCGGGTTAATGAGAAAGCTCAGATTTCTGGATCGCATCTGCCCGGGCACCTGCTCTGTGATGCTGCCCGCATGGATGTAAACTCCGTGCTTTTTCGCCTCCTCACACAGGATCTCTGAAGTATAGCCGGGAACTCCCTCCCTGCCCCCTCCCTCTCCTGTATTCTTTCCAATCAGGTTCATCACCTCAGGAAAGCAGATGAGCTTTGCCCCGTGGGCGGCGGCCTCCTCTATAAAGCGGCGGGCCTTTTTAAGATTTTCTCCCTTGTCATTCTGGGTATCCATCTGGATGAGAGCTGCCTCATATTTTCTGATCTGTTTCATTGCTGTTCTCCTCTTTTTCTGTTCTGCTGTTTTTTCTATCCTTCAACAGGCTTTCAACGGTCTTTCGGAATATCTCGAAGTCAATGGGCTTTGAGATATGAGCGTTCATGCCCGCATTTCTCGTGGCTGCTATGTCCTCTGAAAAGGCATTTGCCGTCACGGCGATGATTGGGATTGTGGAGGCATCCGGCCGCTTCATGGCGCGAATCTGTCTGGCTGCCTCGCAGCCGTTCATCACCGGCATCTGCATATCCATCAGGATAATGTCAAAAAAGCCCTCTCCCATCTCCCTGAAAAGCTCCACGGCTTCTTTTCCATTCCACGCCTGTGTCACATCCAGGTTGTACATTTTCAGGAGCTCTGTGGATATTTCCATGTTGATCTCATTGTCCTCTGCCAGGAGAACCCGGTATCCGGAAAGGTCTGCTGTCTCCAGGATCTGCTCCCTCTTTTTCTCCGGTTCCTTCTCTGCCCCGGGAAGGAACGGCAGTGTTACAGTAATCGTACTTCCCTTCCCAAGCTCACTGTCAATCTCTATAGTGCCGGCCATCTGGAGCACCAGATTATGGACAATGGCCATTCCAAGACCCGTTCCCGCCACATTGGCGGCGCCGAACCGTGTCTCCCTCTCGAAGGGCTCATAAATCTTTTTCAGAAATTCCCGGCTCATGCCTATACCAGTGTCAGAGATAATAAACTGGTATTTTCTGTAACGGCTGTTTACCTCCTTGATTTCATGGACAGACAGGGAGATCGCTCCGTTCTCTCCGGTAAATTTGAATGCATTTGACAGAAGGTTGTTTAACACCTGCTGCGTTCTTCTCCAGTCGCCCCTGACACAGGCGTCCTCTATGTCGAGTGACGCCGAAAAATTTTTGTGCTCCGTTTCCGCCTGGATTTTAAATACCTCAAGCTGCTCCTCCAGGCTTTCCTGCAGGTTAAAGTCGTAGCCGCTGATCTCCAGCTTTCCCTGTTCTATCTTGGAGATCTCCAGAATATCGTTGATGAGCTCCAGAAGCTGGCTGCCGAGAGCCAGAATCTTGTTCATGGAGTCTCTCATGTGCTCTGCATCCTCCTCCCGGCTCAGGGACAGCCTGGCCAGTCCGATAATTCCGTTAAGCGGTGTCCTCATGTCGTGGGACATATTGGAAAAAAACATATTTTTGGATTTGGCCATCTTTTCCACAGACTCCAGAGACTCCCTCAGCAGCTTCATTCTTGAGAGATCCCGCTCTTTCGCCTCATTGACATCCTTAAAGCACAGTACAACCTTATCATTCTGAAGGGATTCATCGTAAAGCATCTGCACATGTACCCAGCGGTATTCATGGTTAAATTTGCGCCTGATGTCTCCGCCGAAGTCGCGGACTCTCTTCTGGACAAGCTCTCTCATGTTTTCTATGGCAAAGGACTCTGTAAAATCCTTGTAGGAATCCTCATCCACTATCATTGATGCCACCCGGAGCAGATCGCTGTACCTGCCGGTCTGTTCCAGCTCTTTTCTCACGAAGTCGGAGCCCTTCAGCATAGAATACTCGTCTGTTTTTAAGTCGATCAGGTAGAGGGCATAATAGGAATTTCCCAGTACCCTCACAATATCATCATAAAGGCGCTCCTTTCTGGCTTTCAGCTGGTCACGTATGAGGAAGGCTGCCACCACTCCCACAAACACGATAAGCATGAACGCAAACATTCTCTGGATGTTTACAGTCCCCTTTAAAAGCTCCTCATAGGGAATCGTTATAACGGAATACATGCCATTGTCCAGCTGGTAGTAATAAACGCCTCGTTTCAGGCCGTCAACTCCCACTGTGTACGAGCGGTAGTCGTCGTGAACTCCCTGTTTTATTTCGCAAAACAGCCCGTCAAACCAGCGCTGCGCATCCTCAGGAGAGCCATTCTGAATGATGGAGTAGACGAGGGTACCCTTAGAATCGCAGAGGAAATAATTGCACCTCTCAGGCATATTTTCAATCTTCTGACTGCCGTTCATCTGCCCTGGATATATGTCCAGGGCCACCACATCCTCTGTCCCCTCTATCTGCTTTGCCATGGTTATCACCGTACTCTGAAGGCGGGCGTCTGTGTACACATCTGTGTAAATCACTTTCCCGCCTGCCTCTATCGCCTTCCGATACCACTCCGTCTGTTCTGTCTCGAAGGAGGCGTCCCCCTCCCAGTATGTAGCAGCCACGATCTTTCCGTCGATAGAGGCGTAGGCCTCCACATTCTGGATTCCTGTAGCATCACAGAGATATTCCAGATATTCACGAAGCCAGGAAGGAATATCCTCAGGCCGGTTGTCCGGGCGAAGGCCGATCTCCAGTGTATTTAACACTGCCTCGTTTTCTTTGTTGTAGTTCATCTCATTGGCTGCAAACCTCCTGGCAATCTCTACGCCTGAAAGCTGTGCGCTGCTCAGAATAGCCTTGTTCATTCCAATGATACAGATGAATATCCCAATAACGAAAATAGCTAATATGACAATCAGATAGGTTGGCGTTGCCCTGCGCCTTTTCATATCAATGCTCCCTCCTGTCCTGACTGCGCAGTCCGCAGTCATATCCCGTGGATGTGCAGGCAGTCAGACTCTGCACATCCGTGCGGGCTTTTTAGTTTACAGAAAATCCGCAGAAATTTAATGAAAGCTGAAAAAGGCCGCTGCATCATCCTGTGACTGGATATATTGAACGCATCTCGAAAAGCCTGCCCCAGGCCTCCAATCTGACTCTCAGCCCTGAAGCACATCAATATACCGGAGTCTGACTGATGCAGCAGCCCCTCTGCCCAATCCGGGCCGTTTTCTCCTGGCTTTCATTATAATTCCTTTTTTCAGGAATGACAAGAACCTATCTGCTTTTACACTTGTTTTATCCCATTTTGTCCAGAGCCTGTGGGGCTGCCCATCTCATCTGAACTCTTTCCCTTCCAGCATATCCAAAAATCGCTGGTCAGTTGATTTTTTTCTCCAGAACTGCGATGGCCTGGTACAGCAGGGCTGACATAAAACACAGGATTACAATGCTCATGACGACCATATCCATTTTGAATACCTGGCTGCCGTAGATAATCAGATAGCCAAGTCCCCGGTCGGCCGCCAGAAACTCACCGATGATGACTCCCACCAGGCATAGTCCCACATTCACCTTCATGTTGCTGATAATCAGAGGCAGGGAGCCCGGAAGAAGGACCTTTCTCAGCACATCCTTCTTGGTTCCGCCCAGGGAGTAGATTAGCTTAATCTGTTCCGGATCCATGGTGGAAAAACCATTGTGCAGGGTCAGAATGGAGCCGAATACGGCTACGGAAACGGCGGCTACTATAATCGTATTCATATTGTTTCCCAGCCACACAATGAGAATCGGGGCCAGCGCTGACTTCGGAAGGCTGTTGAGCATCACAAGATATGGCTCCAGCAGATCGGAAACCGTACGGCTGGCCCACAGAAGCATGGCCCCGGAGAGCCCTAAAAGCACCACCAGGACAAAGCTGACAAGGGTTTCAAACAGTGTCACTCCCATATGGACAAATATGCTCCCGTCCGCCGTCATGGAAACGAAGCAGGACAGCATCCGCGACGGGGAGCTGAAAATAAAATCATTTAAAAGCCCGGTATCGGCGCTGATTTCCCAGAGTGCCAGAAGAAGAAAAAGGAGCAGGAAGCGCCCTGCCGCTATCCTTCTCCTGTATCGCTTCTGTTCTGCCACAAAGACCTGCTGGGCCAGGGTTTCATATTTTTCATACCTGCTCATGGGACTCCTCCCTGTTCTCAAGAATATTCCACACCTGTTTAAAGTACCCGGAAAATTCGGGAGCATTGCGCCGGCTTAAGGGGCCCAGTCTTGGCTTGGAAAATTTCACAGGGAGAATGGCCTTAATCCTTCCCGGACGTTTTGAGAGAATGATAATCCGGTCCGCCACGCTGACTGCCTCCGACAAATCGTGTGTGATTAACACAGCCGTCTTTTTCGTTCCCCTGATAATAGAGCTGATGTCATCGCAGACAGCCAGCCTTGTCTGATAATCAAGAGCAGAAAACGGTTCATCCAGCAGCAGAATCTCCGGCTCAAGAGCCAGTGTCCTTATTAACGCCGCCCTCTGGCGCATCCCGCCCGACAGCTCTGACGGCCTGGCATCCTTAAACTGCAGAAGGCCGTAATCCCCGAGCAGCTTAAGAACCAGAGCCCTGTGTTCTTCATCCAGGTTCTTCTGTATCTCCAGCCCCAGGGAAGCGTTGGAAAATATACTTCTCCACTCAAACAGATGATCCCTCTGGAGCATGTATCCCAGCTTGGGACTGGTCCCCTCCACCGGCTCTCCATCGATCCGCACCGCCCCCTGATCCGGCTTAATCAGGCCGCAGATAATAGACAGAAGCGTGGATTTTCCGCAGCCTGACGGCCCTACTACAGCGATAAACTCCCCTTCCTCAACCTGAAAGGATATATCTGAAAGGGCCTGCGTCTCCCCATCCATAGAGTGATAGGAATAGCTGAGCCCTGTGACTTCCAGCTTGGAAATCATTCATATTCCTCCCAATGCATTATAATTGTTGATTTATTATATGGAAAAAATTTTTGAGAGGTGAAAAAGCATGGCAGCAGTTATGCCTGCTGCCGTGGAATAAAGAATAAAGAGAGAACTGATGGGGAAAGATGGTTTCTACCTGGCGAGGGCGTTGGGATAAATACGCTCCATCCGCTCATCGTCAAAGTGTTCATCCAGCAGCTTTTCTATCACATTGTCCGCCTGCATTCCCTCCGAGCGCCTGTCATAGCGAATCAGAGCCATGGACGACACGACGATATTGGCCGCCATAAATACAGCAAGCACCCAGGTCAGGATATATCCCCAGAGGACAGGTATTTTTTCAATCCACCTGGAAAAGAACGGATACAGCCCCTTGATCCAGATTACGGCGGCTATTCCCCAGAAAAAGCAGTAGAGCAGGTTGATTCTTCCGCCCAGGTTAAAGGGAATCTCACTGTAATCCCAGAAAACAGTTCCAAATACAAGCTCTGTAAAGACACTGCACACATATTCATAGGCCCCGCCCAGTACCGTGCCGATGAAAAAGAGGTGACGGTCCGGCTTTTCCCGGTCCTTATAGAGCAGGGCGGTTGCCGTCGCTATAGCCAGTCCCCATACAATGCTGAAGGGCCCCCAGACCAGACTGCTGCGGCTCATCCAGACGCCTGCGGTCAGGCGGCAGAATACAGTCTCCACCAAATCTCCCAGGACAGCGCCGATGAGAAACAGCCAGAACAGCTTATAAAATCCGCAGCCCTCCGCAAAGACTTTTCGTTTTGTTATCTGCTCCGCTGCCTCAAAAATCAGAGGATAGGCCTTTTCCATTCGCCTTTCCACGCCTGCCTCTATAGCCTTACCCAGGCGTCTTGTCAGAACGGCTGTCCTGTATTGAAACTTTCTGACCGGCGTACTTTCCCCGGCAGTCTTAAGAACCCTCAGGCTTCTTTGCCTGACATAGCGCACTGTCGCAAGAGATGCCGCTGTATCACAGAACACAACTGCTGCTGCCGCAAAGGTGACTGTCTTTGCCGCAAATCCCGGCAGGGCATGATACAGCCAGATAAAAAAGTCGTCTCCCCACCGGACAGCCACAAAGCCGAGGATTCCCCAGAGTACGGAATAGGAAAGGCAGATATACCCGTCGAAATTCCAGCGTTTTTCCGAATAATCCCACCATTTTTTCCGGTTCAGCCGCTCAAGTGTTTTTCCGGTTATCCATTCCACCGCCGTCGCCACCGCGGCGCAGCCTAAAAACAGGAACACCGGGTTTCCTCTGAGCTCCTGAAGGGCGGCTGCCATGAGCACAGCCGCTGTTCCATATACGCCGCAGAAGGGGCCTGTGGTAAATCCTCTGTTGGTAAACCGTTTTTTCTTAATAGTACCCGCAGCTGTCTCCAGAACCCATCCTAAAAATGAGTAGACTAAAAACAGCCACAAAAATTCCATCCCTGTGTACTTCAAATCACTTCCTCCTCCCGCTTTATCGGATCTCTGACGGCTGATACTGTTGAAAAGCCCTGTGAAAGCGGCCGGTATAATTCAGCTATTTTACCACACAAATACCAGGGATTCCAGCATAGTTTTCAGATAAGACTCCAAAGCCGCACCGGATGCGCGCCAGGAACATATTGACTCCCTCAGGGTAGCTATAGTACATTATTATACAGGGAATTGAACAGAACCGGCTCCTTTGCTCAGGGTGTCAGTTCCTGTTCCACTGCCAACTATCGGAAACGGAGAATCAAAAATCATATGATCACTGTCAGCATTATCAGCCCGAAGGTATCTCTTCAGGCCATCAACCGTGTCATTGAACAGAATGATTTCGGCTGCATTTTTCACAAATACGTTTACCACACCCTGGAGGAAATCCAGGATATCTATTATAAATGCAGGGATCACTGCGATATTATCTTCTGCAGCGGCGAGTTCGGCTACTACCAGCTTATGAACATCCCCAATATCGAAAAGCCCTGTGCCTTTGTGTCCTATGAGACAAAGCATTTCCTGGCAATCGCCCTGGACTTTGTGCAGACCCACCCGGACATCCCCCTCAACCGGATTTACTGCGACTTCCTGATACCAAGCAATAATTATCTGGATCTGCACCGCTACCTCCGGCCGGAGCTGATGCCCCACTGCTGTACTGATCCGGTTCTCAGATATGAGACGCTGTTTCGCACGGCGAAGGAGCTGTGGGATGAGGGGAAAATCGACATTGCTTTTGTGCGATCAACGAACAGCCTGAAACGGTATGAGGACGCGCACATTCCCTACCTGTATATTTTCCCCGATGACAATACCATTGCCGATTCTATCAGAAGCGCCGTGTCCACGGCAAAGCTCCGCCTCAACTCTGTCGTGCAGAAGGCCAGTATCCTCATCAGGCTTGTCTATCCGGACAATCTTGCGGGTACTGAGCTGGAATACCAGAGGGTTACGCTTCTGAAGGCTCTGCTGGACTTTAGGAAGGAGCAGGGGGCCAGCTTTTCCGTACAGACCTTTGTCACCTATTTTCAGATCACCTGGGAGCTTGAGGACGGCGGGCAGCTTTCCTCTCTTCTGCGCTCCCTGATCCTGTATCTGAACGCCCGGGGCGAAATTTCCTTCCGCCTGGGCGCGGGCCTCTCCGCCTCTCTTTCCAACAGCCTGGAGCAGGCAGAACAGGCTTTGAACGAGTCCGTCCACTATGGGAAAAATGACGGTTTTCTGATCAACGAACAGCTTCGCCTGATAGGCCCTCTGTCCGTTCAGGATCCTCTCCATATCTCCTATGACAATGAAAAAATTCTGAAATTTTCCAAAGCCAATGGGATCAACGAGGGTAATCTGCAGAAAATTATCGGCCTTTTCCTGAAAAACCCCAGACAGTTTCTCAACTCCTCCCTCCTGTCAGAGTGGCTGAATATCACTCCGAGAAGCTGCAACCGCATCATCCAGAAGCTCTGTCTTGCCGGGCTTCTGACCCAGATGCATACAGAGGGCCCTATGGAAAAAGGCCGTCCCGTTAAAACCTACTGTTTTAACGAGAAGGCCTGTCTCTCAACCTTTTTCTGATAACAGAACTTCCTGTCTCTCCCGCAGTCCAAGGGCAAGTCCTGCAAGCAGGGCAGCTCCCCGCCAGAGCACTCCCTCATCGGGGCTGTAATGGCTGCTGTGCAGAGGCCATACAGTCTCACCCAGCGGCGTTGTCCCGATCCAGGCAAAGGCTCCTGGCTTTTTATCCAGGTAGAAGGAAAAATCCTCAGCAGTCATGGCCGGCTCCACTGATACAGCCGTGCCGTTTCCCAGAATCCTGTCGGCCGACTCCCTCACATAGTCCGCCATTTTCTCATCATTCACCACTGCCATGTAGCCTCTCTCATAGTGCAGCTCCCCCGTGCAGCCTGAAGCAGTGCAGACTCCGGACAGCACCTCGGACAGTCTGCGCTCTGCCAGATCGCGGACAGACGGGTCAAAGGTGCGGCAGGTTCCCTCCAGCACGCACTCTCCCGCTATAATATTATAGCGGGTTCCCGCATTCAGCTTTCCGATGGTTATGACGATCGACTTCATGGGATCCGCATTTCTGCTTACAATTGTCTGAGCCGCCGTCACAAACTGGGCCCCCGCCACCAGTGCGTCGATCCCTTCGTTGGGCCTTGCGGCATGGCTGGGTTTTCCCTTGATAGTGACCGTGAAATGATCGGAGGCAGCCATCAGAGGGCCTGCCTTCACTCCCACTTTCCCCAGAGGAAGATCCGGCCAGACATGTATTCCGAATACGGCGTCTACTCCCTCCAGCGCTCCCTCCTCAATCATCTTCCTCGAGCCTCCCTGCGGGGACAGCTCTTCCGATGGCTGAAAGATCATTCTCACCTTTCCTCTCAGTTCATCTTTTCTCTGAGCCAGAAGACGGGCTGCACCCAGGGCCATAGTAATGTGATTGTCATGGCCGCAGGCATGCATAACCCCCCGGTTTTCCGAGCAGAAAGAAAGCCCTGTCTGCTCCTCAATCTGCAGCGCGTCCATGTCTGCCCTGAGAGCTGTAGTGGGACCTGGCAAAGCTCCGGAAAGCTCGGCAATTACACCGTTTCCTCCCACGCCCTCCCGGATCTCAAATCCCCCGATGTCCTCAAGCTCTTTAACAACTCTGACAGCTGTCTCTTTCTCGTTTCCTGACGTTTCCGGATGTCTGTGGAACTCTCTTCTAAGCTGCCTTAAATGCTCCTCTATGGCCTTTGCTGATTCAGCAACTGTCATCTTCCATCGCCTCCTGCATCTGTCTGTTTTATGTCCTTCCTGTCCGCTGTCAGACCGGCGTTTTCCCTTTTTCCGTTTGCATTGGGAAGGATCTCTGCCGGAATAGGGCACTCATATGGTTTTCCCTCCGTAGTCTCCTCAAATTCCTTCCTGACCTGCTTCACAAGCTCTGGCTCCTCAAACAGGCGGCGGCAGGCTTCAGAGAGTACCTTCGCCGCGTAAAGCATTCCCTTCACCGCTGTCTTCTCTTTTCCCTGGGCTGTCATCTGCCAGGAGTGGGCCGGCGTTCCAGGCACGAAGCAGGCTCCCACAAACTGAGCCGTGGGCGCCGCATGGCTGCAGTCTCCCACATCGGAAGAGCCCGGCAGAAACAGCTCCTGGTGACGGTGTTCCACCACAAAGTCGGCCATGGGAAGCTCCCGGTAGCGGGAAATCAGCTTCCTCTTTTCTGCTCCCTGGGCCATCATCAGGGACATATCGCTGGCTATATCTGCGTCGGTGATAGTTTCCTTTATTTTTTCTGCATATTCCAGCTCCCCCTTTGTGTAGGACGGAAGCGGGACGGTTTTCATGCAGTCATAGAGAAGCTGTTCCAGAACGCCGTTAGAAAGAATATTAGAGCAGGCCTTGTCAAAAATCGCCTCCACCTTCGTCTCCGTCATTAGGGCAGCTCCTCTGGCAATATTTTTTACTCTTTCATACAGCTTTTTTACCTTTTCTGTGTCAGTGGAGCGGATCAGGTAGAGAACCTCTGCATGATTCTGCACCACATTGGGCGAGCTGCCGCCTGTATCTGTAATCGCATAGTGAATCCGATCGGTAGGTTCCATATGCTCTCTCATGTAGTTTACTCCTACATCCATCAGCTCCACTGCGTCCAGGGCGCTTCTGCCCAGGTGAGGCGCTCCCGCCGCATGGGCGGAAACGCCGTGAAAACGGAAATAAGCCTGGCAGTTTGCCTGCAGAGAGCCGGTCAGGACAGCATTTCCTCCGGCAGGATGCCAGGTAAGGGCTGCATCCAGGCCGTCAAACACACCCGCCCTGGCCAGATAGGCTTTTCCGGATCCGCCTTCCTCAGCCGGGCATCCAATCAGCACAACAGTTCCCTCCCTGCCGGTTTCGAGCAGATAGTCCCTTGCCATCAGCGCGGCTCCGGCTGCAGCCGTTCCCAGAAGACAGTGGCCGCAGCCATGGCCGTTTTCTGTCCCCTCTCTGGGAACCGGTTTTATCTCCCCGGCCTTCTGGCTGAGCCCGGACAGAGCATCATACTCTGCCAGAAGCCCTATCACAGGGCGTCCTTTTCCGGCGGCAGCCCGGAATGCCGTATCCATTCCGGCCAGCCCTCTCTCCACTGAGAAGCCATGCTCCTCCATCACATTCATGAGAGCCTCTGCCGACTGGTATTCTTCAAATTTCAGCTCTGCACAGTCCCATATTCTGGCATTCAGCTTCTCGAGAAGTTCCTCATAATTCTGCATTTTTCTCACCTCAATCACCTGCTTTTCCTGGGATTTTCGTCCGGAAAGAACGAATCTTCCTCACAGGGCCGAAAACATTGAACGGCTCTCTCCCTGCCTCAGCCATCTTAATTTCCCTTGAACTGGCTTCCGAAGGAAATACGGCTGCTCACTATGGCAAACAGCACGGCTGCAATACCAAGACCCAAAGCTGCCAAAGCGGTCACGCCCGCTCCGGAGCTCATAGGAAGTACGATGAAGAGATTCAGCATGGCAAAATAAATAATACTCGTGATCGTGTAGGATAAAGAGTAATTGGCCAGAGCCGGGCTCTCCAGATCCGGATCGCAGATTCTGAGAAGCAGAACTCCTGTCAGAAATACTCCTGTGCTCATGCCATAGGTTCCAATCATCTGCTCAAACCAGAATCCCTTTAACAGCCGCTTGCTGAGAATAAAGAGAACGCCTGTAGTTACCACATATCCGATTGCCACCATCACAAGGATCGGGACAATGTATGACGCTACCGCCTGAATCGGAAGGCTTGCGATTGCCGCAATTACGGCGAATTCTGTGAAAGAACTGGAAACCTTGCTCTTGATCTTGTCGTCTACCAGGTAGTTCAGCTTCAGCTTGCACATAATTCCCCAGATGACGAACATCACAATCATGCCGTAGGCCCAGACGGAAATACTTTTCAGGACAGGAATCTGGAATTTTTCAGCTCCCATTAAAAGAAGATACGCCAGACCGCAGGCAACAAAAATCAGAGCAGCATGGAAAGCAAGAGTGTCAATCGAGGAAGACATCGTAGTCTCACGGCCTACTGAGTTCTGTTTCTTGATATCCTTCTCAAAGCCGACACGCAGAGGCTCCGGAATATCTGCCGGTTTTTTCAACATCGCTGTCTGACCGTGTCTGGCCGCCCAGTTGATCATCATAATGCCAATCAGGATGCCGCCCACGATTCCGAACGTAGCCGTCGTGGTCGCCACGCCCTGAGAGGTCTCCCAGTAAGGCAGGTTCAGCGCGGAAAGCATATTTCCCAGAGTTCCGGCTGTGCCGTGGCCTCCGACAAATCCGATAGCCAGCTCAATTCCAAACACGTCATAGAGATCCTCTCCGGAAAACAGCACATGAGTTCCGTATCCCACTGCAAACTGGAACATAGCTGCCGCCAGTCCGATACCGATAAGAGGGAACACATTTTTAAGGACATCCGGATCCACGCCGTCAGCCTTTCCGCCTCCTATCTTCAGTCCCAGCGGGACGGCAGCCACAACCGGAACGATCAGGATGCCGGGAAGCAGTGAATATGTATCGAACCAGGACGCCGGAACCGGAAGGACATTTGCACACTGAGGTCCTAAGATCAGAAGCAGAAATCCTCCGATTACAGAGGCTGGAATAAAGGTTTTCTGGAAAATTTTTAATTTTGCTCTCAGAAAAACTCCTATCAGCAGAAACACGCCCAGAAGTCCCAGGCTTTGCAGCAGATCAGTAAGCATTGCACTTGTCATAGCTTTCTCTCCTTTTTTTGATAGTTGGACGTCCATTTTTGGACATAAATTTTTTATGTCCTATTTATAAAAAATTTATAACACTTATAAATTTTATTGTCAAGATGTATTGAGATTTTTACAAATATTTTTATTTATTATGCAAAAATACCACTCGTTTTTCCTAACCATTGTATGCAAAAAAGAGAGCATTCAAACCACATTTCTGAAAATGCGTCTGAATGCTCTCTGCTGAAACTTCTTATTTATCTTTGACAGAATCCACTATCTAATCTGGTCTCTCAGCTGTTTTACTCTGTCCATAAATTCCTTTGTTCGCTCATAGCTCACTGGATTCTTCCAGTTATTGTCTTCCTTGAACCAGCTTCCAATAATTGCTCCGTCTGCGGCACTTAAAAGTTCACATACATTCTGGCTGCTCAGTCCGCTGCCAATGAGAATGGGAAGTTTTACAGCCCTCTTGCACCGCTCAAGATTCTCCACTGTAGGCGGTGTTCCGGTATCAAACCCAGTGACAATCACTGCATCTCCATCCTGAGCCTCCACATCCATAGCCTGCTCTTCCACACTTCTGTCATGAATAATAAAGTGGCTTCCGTGCTTCACATTTACATCACACAGGGCTAAGATATGTTCCGCCCCCAGATTTTTTCTCATTCTCGCAACGCGGCCTCCCATGGCATTGATAAAGCCGGACTGGGAGATAAACGAATTGCACCACTCAAACACGCGGATCCACTCTGCACCTGCAGCAACGGCACAGGCCATGGCACAGTCTGCGCCATTCATATGACATTCTGCGCCTACTGGTATACTGACCTTCTCTCTCACCGCGTGGATTCCAACCGCCAGCGCGGCTGCTGTCTCGTAGCCAATCTCATCCGGCCTCATATATGGAATGTCCCACATATTTTCCACCTGAACGCCATCGACTCCAGCTGCCTCCAGTTTTTTGGCTTCTTCAACTGCGATCTGAATAATTCGATCCATTCCCATTGAAACCGGATCGTATCCCGGCGAACCGGGAAGAGGGCGCAGATGCACCATTCCTATAATTGGCTTTTCCTTTTGAAATAAATCAAACAGTTTATTTTTCATCTCTTATTTCTCCATAAGCTCCTGAGGAGTCGTCGTAAAATAATTATAGCTTCTCTCCACATCAAGCCCAATCAGTTCATTCATCTTCTGCTGAATCCGAATGTAAAGCCTGAGCTCTTCATCAGTAAAGTCAAATAATTCCTGAGAATTATGTTCATAAGACAGGCGGTCAAAGTTTTCATGATGATCATAAATCACCATTCCCTCTTCCGTAAGATGCAGCTTATATTCCCTGTTGTTCTCCTTGTTCCGCTCCTGGCGAACCCAGTTTTTCCCTACCAGTTTTTTTACCATCTGAGAGCAGGCGCTTTTTGTCTTTTTCAGAAGCTTTGATGCCTCGGTTACCGTAATTCCCTCATTTTGCCCGATACACTGAATTAAATGCGCTTCTGACTGATACAGAACTACATTTCCATAGTCATGAGGAAGGCTGTCATACTCATTCATGAGCTCGTTTGTTTCCTTTAACTCCTTCATCATTTCACAGTAAATTGAATATCTGTTTCTGTCCATTCTGTATCCCATCCTTTTCCCTTTTCTGCAATTTGCTATTATTCTTCCTCTCGGAGTCCGAGGGAGCTTTGCATTCTTTGCAAACAGCAGCTCGGCAGACTCCGCTGGTATTTATTATAATACATCCTTCATAAAAGGGATAGACTTCTGAGCTCCTTTCTTTTGAACACAGAGGGAGGCTGCACGGTTGGCGTAGGCTATGGCTTCCGGAAACGGTTCTCCCAGGGACAGACGGGCGGCCAGACTTCCCATAAAGGTATCTCCTGCCGCTGTTGTGTCCACTGAAGGCACCTCGATGCCTTTCACATGGCACAGTTTGCCCTCTGACTCATAAACAGCGCCCTGCTTTCCCAGGGAAATAATCGGTGTTTTGATTCCCCTCTCCTTCAAAATTGTCACTGCCCTGTATGCATCCTCAATGTTTTCTACATGGATTCCAGTAAGTATTTCCGTCTCTACCTCATTCGGCTTTAAAATATCAATGCGCCCGGCTATCTTATCGGTGAGCTTAGAGTAATCCTTAGACGAGGGGTCTACCATCAGCAGACATCCCTTCTTTTTAGCCAGCTCTGTAACTGTATCCAGGACCTCCTCCCCATGTTCCAGGGTTGTCATCACAATATCTCCCTCCTGAAACAATGGCTCATAACTTCTGATATCCTCCGGCGTATTTCTGGCGTTCGCCCCCAGAGAGCAAAGGCATCTGTTGCTGCCTTTTTGGTCCACCCAGACAAAGGCTACCCCTGTCCTGGCCTGGGGGTCTGTAAGGAGGCGGCCTGTCTCTATCTGGTCTGCCCTGAAGCTGTCTGTCAGAATATGGGCATACTCATCGTCGGCAATCCGTCCCAGAACCGTTACGCTTCCGCCGGCTCTGGCGGCAGCCACTGCCTGATTTCCTCCCTTTCCCCCAGGATTTACCTGATAATCCTCATAGGTGTAAACAGTCTCTCCGGCCTTCGGTATCTCATCACAGCAGATGGAAATATCCATAATAAGAGAGCCGAACACTAAAATATGCTTCTTTCCTTTCAGTTTTTTCACCTCTCTCTGAAAAACTTCAAACCTGACTGATTCCAAAATTTTATAAGTACCTGCACAGCTTAATCCAGGTAGCTTAAAAACTGCGTGATTCTGTCATTTTTCATATTTACCAGCTCATCATAGCTTCCTTTTGCGAGAATGGTTCCCTTTTCTACAAAAACCACTTCATCGCTGACCTCTCTGGCAAAAGACATGTTGTGTGTTACAACGAGAATTGTATAATTTTCTTTCGACAGATCCTTGATCAAATTCAGAATACCCGCCCCCAGTTCTGGATCGAGAGCGCTTGTGGGTTCGTCAAAGAGAAGGATCTCCGGCTTCATGGCCAGTGCCCTGGCGATGGCGATTCGCTGCTGCTGCCCGCCTGAAAGCTGATTGGGAAGGCTGTCCCATTTATCCTCGAGACCTACCTTTTTTAATAGCTCCATTGCCTCCAGTCTGGCTTCCTTTTTATTCTTTTTCAACACCGTTACCGGACCTTCCATAATATTTTCAATGGCATTCATGTGCGGAAACAGGTTAAAGCTTTGGAAAACCATTCCCGTACGTTTTGTAAAGGCTGACTTCGTGCTGTGTGCCAGGCGTCCCGGAAAGCGAAGCGTATTCCCGTCAAGGCTTATCTCCCCCTCATCCGGCGTTTCCAAAAGATTGATGCAGCGCAGCAGCGTAGATTTTCCCGAGCCGGAAGAGCCTATAATCGCCGTTGTCCTGTTTGACTCGATTTTCAGATTAATATCCTTTAACACATGGTTGCTGCCAAAATATTTATGCAGATGTCTGATTTCCAGCATAGTGCTCCTCCTATCCCTGTGAGTCTGTAATTTCCTTAATCTTCTTTTTTTCGTGGGGAGTCAGCATCAGCCTGTCTTCCACCTTCTTCTGAAGATAATTCAGAACTGTACAGAAAATCAGATAAATAAAGCCTACTTCAATATACATAAGGAGAGGCTCATAATTCCGTGCTGTTATTCTCTGAGTAGTCAGAAACATTTCCGGGATCGTGATATTCGCCGCAAGGGAGGTATCCTTCACCAGGGCAATAAAGCTGTTAAACAACGGGGGAACAGATATTTTTACTGCCTGGGGAAGGATCACGCGGATAAGCTGCTGCGGATAGCTCATTCCTAAAGACATGGCTGCCTCCCACTGTCCCTTGGGAATTGAGAGGATCGCCGCCCTGAAAATCTCTGAGCTGTATGCACCGATACTCAGCGTGAATACTAAAATTCCTGACGGCATGGGGTCAATGACAATCCCTACTTTAGGCAATCCAAAGAATACAAGAAAGAGCTGGACAAGCAGCGGGGTTCCTCTGATAATCCACACATACAGCTCACATATCCTGTCGAGTATTGGCACCCTCGATATCCTGATAATAGCCACCAGCACCGCAAGCAGGGTTCCGAGGGCGAATGCAATCAATGTCAGAGGTATGGTATAGGTAATTCCCGCTTTCAGTATCGGCCAGAAAGATTCTGTCAATATTTCAATCGTACGCGCATCCATTTCATTCACCCTCCTGACTCCTTACTGTGTAAGCTCTTCCAAAGTCATCTCCCTGGAAAAGTCCTTTCCGAGATATTTTTCTGAAAGCTCTGTCAAAGTTCCATCCTCTCTGAGTTCTGCAATGGCCTGATTTACCGCCTCTAACAGATCCTCATTTCCCTTTGGAATCGGAATGGCAACTGTATCCGGAGTTTCCTGTACCGCTACGATTTTAATCGGAGTGTCCGGCTTCTGTGTCAGGAAATCATTAAATGCAATAGTGTTATTAATCACGCAGTCTGTTCTTCCGGCCAAGAGCAGCTCAATATCCTTGCTGAAGGTATCAGATGCTGTAATATCCATTCCATACTGCTCTGCAATTCCTGCGTAGTTACTGGAAACATTTAAGGATGTCTTCTTTCCCTCTGCACTCTCCCAATCTGTAATCTCTTCATTGTCATCCAGAGTAATCAGGGCAATGTAGCTGTAGAGATACGGATCACTGAAATCATATTTCTCCTCTCTCTCCGGCGTCACTCCAACCTGGTTTAAAACAAGATCTACAGTTCCTGTATCAAGGGAAGTTAAAAGTCCTTCCCAGGTAATCTCAGAAAATTCCGTCTTTACCCCCAGCTTATCTCCGATCATTTTTCCTACCTCCACGTCATAGCCGCAGAGCTCATTGTTCTCATCGTGATAGGTAAAAGGTTTGTAGGTTCCCTCTGTTCCAATCTTCAGAACGCCGGATGACAGGATGTTCTCATATCTTGTGGCCTCCAAATCGGATTTTGCATCAGCTGAGCCGGCTGTTTCGCCTTCTGCACCAGCTCCTGCCTGACTGGACGCTGCAGCCTGTGTCTCTGCCTCCTTTTCCTGTCCGCTGCAGCCTGTAGCCACTGCTGCCAAAGCAAATGCTGCTGCCAGTGCCAATGTTCTCTTTTTCATGTTTCTTCCTCCTTTATATGTTGTTTTTCATTGGTTTTTAACTTGAGCCTCTTATTGGCCTGTTTCCATTTTCATCATTCTGTCCGCATCTATGCTTTTATTCGGGAAATGCTATTTTCATCCTCTCTAATGTCTCACGGATCACCTGCCTCGGGGCTGCCACGTTCATTCTCACAAACCCTTCCCCATCAGCCACGAACTGATCTCCTCCTTCTATTATCAGTCCATTTTTTAAAAACCGGTCCACTATTTCCTCCTGTGAAAGCCCATATTCCCTCATATCAATCCAGGCCAGATAAGTCGCCTCAGGAGCTGAAAAGTGAATCCTCGGCATATGGAGCTGAAAATAATTTTCCATCATCTCAAAAGTCCCGTCTATATATCGATTGAGGCTTTCCTCCCACTGTCCGGCTCTGGTATATGCTGAAATCGTCGCCTCTACAGAGATGGGGTTTGGCATATAGTGGTATCTCTGTTCCCACTCTTTCCTCAATTCGCTGTCAGAGATAATAATATTCGCCAGATGGTTTCCCGCCAGGTTAAAGGTCTTGCTGGGAGACGTGCAGACAATCACTCTTTTCTCCGAAGGAAACAGGGAGGTCAGGGGCAGATGCTTTTTTCCGCTTCTGACCAGATCGCCATGAATTTCATCGCTGATCACCGCAACCTTATAAGCGCGGCAGATCTCCATTACCCGTCTGAGCTCCTCCTCTGTCCACACACGCCCTGTCGGATTGTGGGGACTGCACAGTATAAATACCCGGTTGTCTTTATCCGCTGCTTTTTTCTCCAAATCCTCAAAGTCTATCTCATATCTCCCGTTTTTGAAAACGAGCGGCGAGAAAACAGGCTTCATTTTCAGGGAGCAGACGGAATTATAAAACGGTCTGTATGCCGGAGTCTGAATAATCACTCCGTCCCCCGGCTTTCCCAGAAGGCTAAGTCCGTGGAGAATCGCGGGCACCACCCCGGAATCTATCACAATCTCACTCTTGTCGAACTCCCAGCTGTGTTTTTTCCTCATCCAGCTGCAGACAGCTTCATAATAGGAATCGTCATAGATATCCGTATAGCCGAAAATTCCACTCTCCACTCTGCGCTTCATAGCTTCTACAATCTCTGGAGCTGTTTTAAAATCCATGTCGGCGATCCAGAGGGGTATGCTTTTTTCCGGTGCCTCCGGTGCAAATTTTGCCGCGCCGTCATATTTTTCGCTGTTTGTATGTAATCTGTCTACAGACTGATCAAAATCATAGGTCATTTTACCGAACTTCCTTCCCCGCTTTTGATTAAGCAGCTGTACTGTTAATTAATTTAATTATTTACATGCTTTATTTTAACACATTGAACAAATATCGTCAATATATAGACAATATTTTTGAATAGTTTTTATAAATATTACCTATATGGCTATATATAAAATCTATTCTTGTCCTATCTTTTCTCTATTTCCGTTCTGCCGCAAATTTAACAGCTTATCCTCTTTTTAGGCTGAATCCTGCAAAAAGAGAATCTCTACAGCGGGATGCTTTAGCGGCAAAGTCTTCAGCCCAACCGCCCGCTTCCGTCCGGCAGGGATTTTTGTTTCATAAAATACAGCAGATTTTTCTGTGAAACAAAAGAACTCCCATGGGGAAAACCCATGAGAGTTCTTTTGTTTCACTGTACATAGTACATATATGAGATCATTCAGTTGAAATCCTTTTTCTCATGAACACCTATCTTTTCCGGCCCTTAGCCTTCGATGGCAATCCTGTGGCTCTCCGGAATCTGTCTGTCCATCTCTGCCTTCGGGAAGTCGAGGGTGAGGACGCCGTTTTCAAATCTGGCCTTGATATCCTCCTGCTTCAGATTCTCGCCCACATAGAAGCTGCGGCTCATGCTGCCTGAATATCTCTCCTGCCTGATCAGACGGCCTTCTTTGTCCTTCTCATCCTTGTCAAGTCCCTTGGCGGCGCTGATGGTTATATATCCATCCTTCAGCTCCAGATGGATTTCATCCTTCTTAAAGCCCGGCAGGTCTACGGCCACCTCGTAGGCGTCATCCTTTTCCCTTACATCGGTCTTCATCATGTTCTTCGCATGCTTTCCGTACAGAGGATTCTTTCTTCCAAAGAAACTGTCGTCAAAACCGAATCCGAAATCATCCATAAAGTCATCCATTAAATTTTCTCCGAAAATACTTGGTACATATAACATAAGTCATGCCTCCTTCAAATATTTATGCTATGTAACCGTTCAGGATGCTGTTCTGAAAGCTACCTGAGGGATTCCTTCTGATGGGAGCCGTCTTTTCAGAAGCTTTTCACTTCTTTCCGTCTCTCTTCATCCCTCTTTCTCTTTACGCCCTTATTATAGCACTATTATTAGCACTGTCAATAGGTGAGTGCTAATTTTTTGTGAAAATTCTGTGTCTTTTTTGTGAAATCCCTGTAATATTGAAATATTATCTGTCTTAACCAGCTATAGCCGCGCTATTTTTGCCCATACCCCCCCTTCCCTAAGGGAATTTTAATTGTAAACTATTTTTATTATATAGTTGACAATTATTCTTTTTCCAGATATACTACTTTTACATTTCACCACAGCAAAGGAGAAGACTATGTTCCAGAATGATATTCAAATGTCCCGAAGGCAGGGCTCCAGAGCCCTGAGGCTTACCCTGTGCGCCCTGTTCACAGCGCTGATCTCTGCAGGAGCTTTTATCAGGATACCTGTGCCGGTTGTCCCTTTTACTCTCCAGCTTTTATTCACCATGCTTGCAGGCCTGCTTCTGGGCGGAAGAGACGGGGCCTTCTGTGTGGGGACCTATATCCTTTTAGGCCTTATGGGGCTGCCTATTTTCGCTGAGGGAGGAGGAATCTGGTATCTTGGGAAGCCCAGCTTCGGCTATCTGATTGGCTTCTTCCTCGCCAGCTATGTGACCGGAAAACTGGCCTGGAGCCGGAAAAGCCCTTCCCTGCGTTTCATCCTCTTATGCAACTTGGCAGGCCTTTTTATCGTCTACGGAATCGGCATGCTGTATTACTATCTCATTTCCAACTATGTCATACAGACGCCCATTGGCCTTTGGCCTCTGTTCCTCTACTGTTTCATCCTGGCCGTCCCTGGAGATATTTGCCTGTGCATTCTGGCCGCAGTCCTCTATTTCCGCCTGAGGCCGCTGATTTTGTCAACTTTTAGAATGTGAGGTAAAAACTATGAATTCTGCTGAAAACAAAAATACCCAGAGCATCTCATCCCCCTGCGGCAGTTCTTTCCTGAGCTCTGCCAAAAGGCGGGTGCTTGGCGGAGAGCTCCTCTCCCGGGAGGATGCAGTTTTGCTGGCAGACGAGCCCCTGGAAAAGCTGTGCCAGGCCGCCGATGAAATACGCTCCCATTTCTGCGGAAATGACTTTGACCTGTGCTCCATTGTAAACGGAAAGTGCGGGCGCTGCTCGGAGGACTGCAGATACTGCGCCCAGAGCGTCCACTACCATACCTCCTGCAGGGAGGAATACCCTCTCCTCTCATCAGAAGAGCTGGTAAAGCAGGCCCGGTTCAATGCCGCCCGCGGAGTCTTACGCTATTCTATCGTAACCTCCGGGAAGCGGCTCTCTGATGCTGAGATCGACAAGGTCTGCGGGAGCATACGCCAGATCAGGCGGCAGACTAATATCCGTGTGTGTGTTTCCTTCGGGCTTTTAGATGAGGCCCAGTTTACAAAGCTTCGCCTGGCAGGCGTTTCCCGCGTTCACTGCAATCTGGAGTCTTCTGAGCGCTTTTTCCCCTCTGTCTGCACCACCCACACCTGGCAGGAAAAAATAGAAACACTGAAGGCGGCCAGGCGGGCCGGTCTTGAAATATGCTCCGGGGGAATCATGGGGTTAGGTGAGACCATGGAGGATCGGATCGACATGGTTCTCTCGGTCCGAAGCCTCGGCGTAAAATCTGTTCCGGTCAATCTGTTAAATCCGATTCCGGGAACTCCTTTTGCCCGCAATCCTGTTCTCACAAACGACGAGCTGAGGCGCACCGTCGCCGTCTTTCGCTTTCTCATCCCGGACGGCTCCATCCGCCTGGCCGGCGGGCGGGGGCTTCTCGCCGACAAGGGAGAGGCATGCTTCCAGAGCGGTGCCAATGCCGCCATCAGCGGGGATATGCTCACCACCTCCGGATATTCCTTTGAGACAGACAGAGAACTGATCCGCCGTCTTGGCTATGAGGTGAGAGATGAAAGGCAGATTTAACACAGAAACAGCAGAAAAGCAAAATACAGAAAGCCAAAACAATACAGCAGGTATCCTTTCCGCCCGTTCCCTCTTTGTCACCGGAACGGGAACGGATGTGGGAAAAACCTATGTAACAGCCCTGATTGTAAAAAAGCTCCGGCAGCTTGGCAGACATGCAGCCTATTTTAAAGCCGCAGTCAGCGGAAACGAAAGAAAAGACGGCCTTCTGATTCCGGGGGACGCGGCATTCGTAAAGGAGTTTTCCGGCATCAGCCAGCCTCTTGAGACCATGTGCCCCTACGTCTATGAGCAACCCTTTTCTCCCCACCTGGCTGCCCGCCTTGAGGGAAATCCTCTGGTTCTCCCGACCGTAAAAGAACAGTTTTCCTCCCTCCTTTCCTCCTTTGACTGCGTCACCGTGGAAGGAGCCGGAGGGATCCTCTGCCCCCTTCGCTTTGACAGCCAGAAAATATTTCTGGAGGATCTGATTAAGGCTCTGAACCTGCCCTGCATCCTTGTGGCCGACGCAGGCCTTGGAACCATCAACGCGGCGGGGCTGACTGCTTTCTATCTGAAGCAGCGAAAAATTCCTGCAAAGGGCATCATCCTGAACCGGTTTCACCCGGGAGATGTGATGGAGGAGGATAACCGAAGGATGTGCGAATCTGTCACGGGGCTTCCCGTCCTGGCCTGTGTAAAGCCCGGCGATACGGAGCTTTCCATAGAACCGGAGGTACTGCTTGGCCTGTACGAGTAACCCTTGGCAGGGTCAGCCTGCCGCTGTCCGCTCTGTCACCCACCATGCCATCGATTTATAATCTTTTATACTTTCCAGATAAGGAGGAAAAATTTATGATCTGGTATCCATACCAGCAGATGAAAACCATGAAGCCGCCCTATTCCATCGTTGATGCAGAAGGCGTCTATCTCTATACGGAGGATGCCCGCTTAATTGACTCGGTATCTTCCTGGTGGAGCGTAATACATGGCTACAAGCATCCGGTTCTCACGAAAGTCCTTAAATCTCAGGCCGACCGTTTTTCTCATGTAATGCTGGGAGGTCTGACCCATGAACCGGCAGAACGGCTTGCCGCCAAACTCCGCCAGTGGCTTCCCGGAGATCTGAACTACTGTTTCTTTTCCGACTCCGGCAGTGTGGGAGTGGAGGTAGCGCTGAAAATGGCTTTTCAGTATTATGTAAATAAAGGAGATAAGGGGAGAACGAAGGTTCTCTCCCTGACTCACTCCTACCACGGAGATACCTTCAAGGCCATGGAAGTCGGTGATGATGAGGATTACCACTTCGCATTTAAAAAGAAAGAAAACGTCATCCATATCCCCACCAGAATCCAGGACCTGGAGGATGCCTTTCTCCGCTTCCACAGGGAACTTTACTGCTTCATCGTGGAGCCGCTTCTGCAGGGCGCAGGCGGAATGAGAATGTACGATATCTCCTTCCTGAAAAAGGCCAGAGAGCTCTGTGATGCGTATGGGGTACTCCTCATTTTTGACGAGGTGGCCACCGGATTTGGACGGACCGGGCACCGGTTTGTATCTGATCTGGTCTGCCCGGATATTCTGGTTCTGGGCAAAGCTCTCACCGGAGGCTATATCGGCCATGCCGTTACCGTGGCCGGCGCAAAAGTATACCAGGGCTTTTACGGGGATGATCCGGCTCTTGCGCTGATGCACGGCCCCACCTTTATGGGAAATGCCCTCGCCTGCCGCGCAGCTTTAGCCTCCATAGAACTGTTTGAATCAGGAAACTACATGGAGAGAATTGCCCATATTGAGGAAGTATCCAGAAGAGAGCTCAAAGACTTATCCTCTCCTCTGATCCGCGAAATCCGGATCATGGGGGGCTGTACCTGTGTGGAAACCGTCTCCCCGGAAGTCCTTGACGGCTTTCAGGAGTTCGCGTATCAGCACGGAGTATTCAGCCGCCCCTTCCTCCGCTATATGTATACAATGGTTCCCTATATAATAGAGGATTCCCAGCTGATACAGATTTTTGACACAATGAAGGAGTGGTTTTCCCGATTCCGTTAAGAAACAGGTGAAAAACCTTTGTTTTCTCCTGTTTTCTCCATTGATAAACCCTTCATTTTCCGCTATAATCATGTCGTATTATGTCAAATCAGAGTAAAACGACGGTAAAATGGAGGAATTGAAGTGTTTTCATTTATTTATCTGTTCTGTCCGCCCGCCCTTGCTCTTCTCATCTATGAACGGATGGAGTTCAAGCGGGCGGCTTTTGTCTGCGAAAACAGAAGGCGTGAGGGAAGCCCCGAGTGGCTGGTAAACCTTCTGCTCAAGTATCTTGCCTTTACAGGGGTGGTAAACGCCGTGGCCATGGCCGTGGGCTCCACCTTTATTCCCATTAACCGGATGGCTTCCGGCGGACATTTCGGCGACAATATTCTGTCTGTCCGCTATCTGATAACGGCCTGCATAACCGCCATCGTCCTGGCTGTGGCCGCCAAGGTTGTGTCCTTTAATTTAAGCATCAGCGTAGAACAGAAGAAGAGGGTGGATAAAGATGAGAGTGAGAGCTAAAAAACTGAGTCTGTCCTTCCTGTGCTTTTTCACCCTCCTTTGCTACTTTTCCGCCTGGTGGGCGGTGAGAACCTATGGCAGCATCAGCATGGAGGAGATTGTTTTCCACCTTAATGTCCCCCTGGACGGAGTCAACACAGAGTACATATTCAGCTATCTGAAAACTGCTCTGCTGCCGGCTCTGGTGGTTTTTGTCATCGCTGCTGCCGTATTCGGAAGATGCTGCCTGTATCTGCGCCGCAAAAAAACCTACACCTGCCTGGACATCCGCTTCGGACAGAAACGGTGGCTTCTGGAGCTGACTGACCGGGCCTTTTCCAGGGCCATGGCTCTGCTTCTCGTGTTCGGCCTCGTATTCATGGCTGCCGGCACAGACAGTATGCTGAACATCGGAGATTATCTCTACAACCAGTTTCACAAGAGCTCCTTTATCGAGGAGCAGTATGTAAAACCGGAATCCTCCCTGCTGTCCTTCCCGGAAAAGAAGCGAAATCTCGTCTACATTTATCTGGAATCCATGGAGAAGACCTTTGAGGACAGAGAAAACGGCGGAAACATGGAAGAAAATGTCATACCGGAGCTGACAGAACTGGCAAAGCAGAATGTGACCTTTCAGCTTGGTCCGGACGGCAGCCAGGGCATCCTTCCCCTGACCTCCACCTGGACCATCGCCGCCATGGTTGCCCAGACCTCGGGACTTCCCCTGAAGATTCCCGTGGAGAAAAATTCCATGAGCAAATATGGCTCCTTTCTTCCCGGGGCAGTCACCCTGGGGGAGGTGCTGGAAGATGCCGGCTACCGGAACATGCTGATGGTGGGCTCCTACGCCAGCTTTGCCGGAAGAGATCAGTATTTTAAGGATCACGGCGGCTATGAAATCTGGGATTTCGGCACTGCCAAGCGGCTTGACAGGGTTCCCGACGACTATGATATCGGCTGGTGGGGAGTGGAGGATGAAAAGCTCTTTGAATATGCAAAGGAGGAGCTCTCCGAGCTTGCCGCCGGTTCACAGCCCTTTAACTTTACCATGCTGACGGTGGATACCCACAATCCCAACGGCTACGTATGCCGCCTCTGCGATGACGAGTTTGAAGACCAGTACAGCAACGTCCTCCACTGTTCCAGCCGCCAGACCGTACAGTTTGTCCAGTGGATCATGGAGCAGCCCTGGTATGAAAACACCACCGTTGTCATTTCCGGCGACCACGCCACCATGGTTTCCGGCTACGCCCCCGACGACGACTCCTACGACAGAGGCGTGTACTACTGCTTTATCAATCCGGCCGCCGTTCCCGCTGACAGGATTCACACAGCCTGCACCATGGATCTCTTTCCAACGACGCTGGCTGCCATGGGTGTGGAAATCGAGGGCGACCGACTGGGACTGGGCACAAACCTGTTTTCTGAACGGGACACCATCTTAGATGAGTTCGGGCAGAAGGAGGTCATCTCCCAGCTCAATATGAAGTCTGAATTTTATGACAGCGTTCTTCTGTACGGAGAGGAAGCGGAAGAGAAATAGAGAATCCTGTAAGGACAGAAAAAGGTAATTTTTTTATCTCCCGCAATTTGCGAAGCAAAAAAATTACCTTTTTCTTATTTTTCCGTATTCTTTTCTGTCCTGTTTAGTTCAGCCACTCGCCCAGCTTATGTCCGCCGGCGGTGAGCCCGGATCTTCTCCGGAACGTACGCCTCTCTTTTTCCTCCTGGATCCCCCATTCGCTATCAGTATACTGCATAACAGGCAGCCTTTCAAATCCTTCTTCCTATCCGGTTTATATTTTTTTTATAATCTTACGTCTTTTTGCCTATTTAACACTGGCCGAATACAGTTTTCTTTGTTGCATTTCACCATTTATTAACATTTTCTTAACACGCGTTTTGTAAATTATTCTGTATTTTTCTGTAAGGTGTTAAGATAATATTAATATATTCGAAAGGGGGAATTTTTTATGATGACAGTACAGCTTGACATGTATCAGGCATGTGCTCTGGGAGCTATCGTGTACGCGCTTGGCTGGGTGATGGTAAAGAAGATTGCCTTTCTGAACCGTTACTGCATCCCGGCTCCGGTGGCCGGCGGACTTGTTTTCGCTCTTCTTCATCTGGCTCTTCACAGCGCCGGTATTCTGGAGTTCGCTTTCGATACGACCATTCAGACTATTCTGATGACCGTATTCTTCTGCAGCGTCGGTTTTACCGCCTGCTTCCGTCTCCTGAAGAAGGGCGGCATCCAGGTATTTATTTTCCTGGCGCTCTCCATTTTAATGTGTGTTATTCAGGATGCAGTCGGAAGCGGTCTGGCAGCTGCCTTCGGTCTGGATCCGCTCCTTGGACTGTGCATGGGCTCCATCCCGTTAGTAGGCGGTCACGGAACATCCGGCTCCTTCGGTCCTCTTCTTGAGGAAACCTACGGTGTTTCCGGTGCTCTCACCGTCGCATTGGCGGCAGCTACATATGGACTTGTATCTGGAAGTATGATGGGCGGCCCGATTGCCCGCCGCAGAGTTGAAAAACTTCATCTGAAATCCACAGCAGCTGAAGAGGGAAATGCCCAGGCTGACACAGCTGTCGCTATCGACAGCCAGAAGTTCACAACCGCAGCTGTTTTCTTAGCCATCGCTATCGGCGTCGGCACCCTGATCATGAGCGGCTTTGACATGGTTCACATTACCATGCCGGCTTATATCGGAGCCATGCTCTGTGCAGCCGCCATCAGAAATATCTGGGATGTTTCCGGCCATGATCTTCCGATGGATGAGATCGATACTCTGGGAGGCCTTTCCCTGAACCTTTACCTGGCCATGGCCATGATGAACCTCTGCCTGTGGCAGCTGGCTGCTCTGGCTCTTCCGATGATTGTCATCCTTCTGGTTCAGACATTCATCATGTTCCTGTACGCAAACTTCGTTATCTTCAATATCATGGGACGCGACTACGAGGCAGCGGCTATGACCAGCGCTTTCTGCGGTTTCGGTATGGGCGCTACGCCTAACGCTATGGCTAACATGAAAGCCCTTGCAGAGCACTATGGCCCTGCGCCGCGCGCATTCTTCATCGTGCCGTTAGTAGGAAGCCTTTTCATCGACTTCTGCAACTCCATGGTTCTGACCACATTCATGAACGTTCTGCACTAGCAGGCGGATCAAATTTTCTGAACATGAACATGCCGGGACACCGGCGGCCGCTATACGGCCGCCGGTGTCCCCTTTTTTCCCTGCTACTGCATTTTCCCGTCTCCCTGCCCATATTGTCTGCAACCATATTCTGTAACAGTTTAGCCATATTGCCAGTTCCTATTGACTTTTCCTCTTTTTCCATCCAAAATAGTAAAAAAACAGGAGATTTTTAAAATGAAAGCATCAGACAACACGTCCCACACACCATCCGGGTGCCTGATTTGCGGCGCCCCTCTGGTATATACCCGGCAGATGGAGCCGGTTGAGTGCGTCCTCTGCCACGGCCATTTCCTATCCAATGCGCGCTGCGAAAACGGACACTACATCTGCGACTCCTGCCACGAGAAGGACGCTCTGCAGGTCATCTACAGTTTCTGTCTTCACACAAAGCAGAAAAATCCTGTAGCTATTATGCAGGAGCTGATCCGCTTCCCCCAGATCCATATGCATGGGCCGGAACATCATGTCCTGGTAGGCTCTGCTCTGCTGGCAGCCTGCAAAAACTGCGGGGCAGGCTTTGAACTGGAGCCTGCTCTCCTTGCCATGCGTGAGCGCGGTTCACAGGTTCCCGGCGGAATCTGCGGCCAGTGGGGCTCCTGCGGAGCCGGCATAAGCGCAGGCATCACTGTGAGCATCCTGACAGAGGCCACCCCCCTGTCAGGCCGTGAATGGGGCCTGGCCAACCAGATGACGGCCAGGTGCCTCTCCGCTATCGGAGCCATCGGAGGTCCCCGGTGCTGCAAGCGGGATTCCTATACGGCGCTGATAACAGCCGCAGAATTCATCCGTGAACATTTCCACATCGATCTGGAGGCGCCGGAGTCCATTATCTGTCACATGTCTGGCAGAAATGAACAGTGCCTTGGGGCGTCCTGCCCCTATAACAGCCAACGAACAGGGGAAAACTGAGCTGCCTGAAGGGACTGCCCGGAGACTCTTCCTCTGAAATGAACGAAAAGGTGGTATTTGTCAATGAAAAAACAGGAAAACGGCGGCGGGAAACAGAAAGAGGCCCCAGCAGCAAATAAAGAAAAAAAAGGAAAGAAGACACGCCCAGCAAAAAAGCCCTCCTCCCTGCTGTCTAAAAAGGATATTAAGACCCTGGAGGGCTTCTGTGAGGGCACTCAGGGATATTTTGGGAAAATGCTGGAATATCTGGAGAATTTTATCGAGAAAGGCATTGAAAGCGGCCGTTTTACAGAGGAGGAGGCGCGCGCTGATCTGGAGATTGCTCTCTGGTACGCCTATGCCTGCAACAATCTCGACGACTACGAGCACTATTACATGGCGGCCCAGTGGATGCCCTCCTCAGAGCAAAACGCAGCCGGCTGCGGAGCCTGGTATTACCGCTACTCCTGCTGCCTGATGTACTGCGGGCGCCTGGAGGAGGCCCTGGGCATTTCTGAAAAGGGCGTCCTGGAGGATCCCAAGTATCCCTGGGGATTTCTTCAGCTTGCCAAGCTGAGATGCCACTTTGGCCGTAAGAAGGAGGCTCTGGAAGCCGTCCGGCAGGGGCTTCTCCTGGAGCCTGGAGACTACGAATTCCTCACTCTGCTAAGAGAGATACAGGAGGGCCGTTCCCTGGAGGAAATGGAGTTTCACTACATTGATCCCGCGTGTGATCAGGATCTCCAGAACGGGCTTATGGATGATGATTATTTCAAAAAGCTCTCTGTGGCCGGAATTGTCTGTGACAAAAAAGCCCTGGCCCAGATAAAGGAGCTGTTCTCTCCTGCCGGATGGAAGGCGGACTGTCCCTACTGCAGCTTTCGGTACTGGTCAGATGCCCAGGAGATCAACTGCGTATTCCGCATGAACGAGGCAGCTCTCTCCAAAATGGATCTGACCTGGCTGGCTGCCCAGAAGCGCCAGCTTGACGAGGGACGCTATCCAGCCAGCATGGAATGGGAGGGGGAGGAATACCTGCTTTCCTCCGTCATCTTTGATATAGACTGCAGTATGCTGCTGGCCTATGCCGGAGCGGAAAACGGCCGTGAGCTCCTTTTTAAAGTGAGGGAGAGCGAAAATGAGGCGGGGCTTATGAGTTAGACCCATAAGCTCCCGCCTTTTGCGCCTTTTTAATAGAACTGGTTCATAAATACTGCAATCGCGATTCCCAGCACAGCTCCTGCGAACACCTGAAGAGGCGTATGCCCCACATACTCCTTGAGCTTTTCCTGGAGCACCACAGAATCCAGCTTCAGAAGATTTTCAAACAGCAGGCTGTTGAGTACCTTTGCCTGCTTTCCTGTTTCCTGGCGGACGCCGATGGCATCATACATCACCACCATGGCGAACAGAAAGCTGATGGCAAACTCAAAGCTGCCGAAGCCATAGCAGTAGGCAGAGGCAGTCGTCAGCGCGCACACCGTTGAGGAATGGGAGCTGGGCATTCCCCCTGAGCCCGTCAGTCTCTCCGGGTTAAAAGACCTGTTCAGGGCAATGTCAATAATTGTCTTTAATACCTGAGCCACGATCCAGCCGATCACACCGCTCATCAATACCTGGTTTCCCGTTATTTCCTGATAAATTGTCATTCCTGTCTCCTGTTCACTTGTCTAAAAATGCTAAAGGCTCTGTCATGCGGCCTTCAGAGCAGCTCCCAGCTTTTTTCTCACCGACAGCCAGATTTCTTCCAGACTGCACAGCTTGTCGGCATATATGACAACATAGCCCTCCCTGTATTTGGGAGGCAGAGGTGTAAGGGGCCACATATGGCGCAGAATCAGATTTCTCTCCCTCTCTGTCAATGAAAAATATTTCTCAGCATTCTCAAGAGCTGTCCTGGGATGGGTGAAGCCATGAAAATGTTCTCCGGTCTCCCTTCCATGAACATGCCAGTCATAGAGAAACAGATCGTGAAGCAGGCCTCCTCTGGCCGCCTCACAGAAGTGAAGCCCCTTTCTTCTGCAGATCAGATAGCTCATGTACGAAACACGCAGACAGTGCTCCAGACACGTTGTCCCTCCATGCTGGATATACTGATCCATGGACTGAAACGCAGGATGCTCTAAAATGTCCCTCACACATTCCAGATACCCCTGATCCCTGTACCATTCTCTCAGCTGCTCTCCTGCGAAACGCCCTGTGCGCCTCATTTTCTCTTTCCTTCCTTTCCTGACTGCCGACCAATTCCCCTCCCTGGGGCTGCAGCCCAGCCTGGGCAGCTATGTCCTTTCCGGGTGACGGCTTTCGCCGGGGATACTGAAACCTGTGCCCCCGGCGAATTCTCTGATGCTCTATCCATTTGCTTCTCTGCCCGTATTGTAGCAGAAATTATATCATCTGTCCACTGTAAATCAAAAGACGTTTTCCTGTTTAGTAGCCGATCAGCCAGTCATAGAGTTCCTGATACTTGAGAGCTGATGTTTTCCAGGAGAAATCAACTGCCATGCCCCTGTCAATAATCTTGTTCCACTCGCGTTTTCTGTTGTAATACACATGCTTTGCATAGCGGATGGTATCCAACATCTCGTGGGCATTATAGTTGGCAAAGGAAAAACCGGTTCCTGTTCCCTCGTACTCATTGTAGGGCCACACGGTATCCTTAAGTCCTCCTGTTTCCCTGACAATGGGCACCGTGCCGTAGCGCAGAGCCATAAGCTGGCTTAAACCGCAGGGCTCGAAAAGGGACGGCATCAGGAAGGCGTCGCAGGACGCATAGATACGGTGTGACATCTCCTCAGAATAATAGATATTGGCGGAGACGCGTCCATTGTACTTCCAGTCGTAGTGGCGGAACATATTCTCATATTTCTCGTCCCCTGTTCCCAGCACGACAAGCTGCACATCATCTGTACAGATCTCATCCATCACGCACTGAATCAGGTCGAAGCCTTTCTGGTCTGTCAGACGGGATACCACGCCTATCATAAATTTTTTATCATCCTGCTCAAGTCCCAGCTGCTGCTGCAGCGCTCTCTTATTTTTAATCTTTTCCTTACGGAAGGTTTTCGCATTGTAATTCTGGACAATCATCGGATCTGTCTCCGGATTGAAATCGTCGTAGTCAATGCCGTTCACAATGCCCCGCAGGCTGTTTGCCCTGGCCCGCATCAGACCGTCAAGCCCTTCTCCGTAGAACGGGGTCTTGATCTCCTCTGCATAGGTATTGCTTACGGTGGTGATGGCATCTGCATAGACGAGACCGCCCTTTAACATGTTCCCGTCCTTGTACGCTTCCAGCTTGTCAGGAGTGAAGTAATAATCCGGGAGACCGGACAGCCGCTGGATCGTCTTGACATCCCAGACACCCTGGAATTTCAGGTTGTGAATAGTCATAACAGACTTCATATTCCTGAAAAATTCGCCCTCATGGAATTTATCCTTTAAGAATACAGGGATCAGGCCGGTCTGCCAGTCATGACAGTGCACCACATCCGGCTGGAAACCGATCACCGGCAGACTTGAGAGGGCGGCTCTTGAGAAAAATGCAAATTTTTCCAGATCGCAGTACCAGTCGCCGTAAGGCCTGGAGCCGCAGAAATAGCTCTCATTGTCAATAAAATAGAAGGTGATTCCTTCATAGACATACTCAAGAATCCCCACATAGCGGCTCTGTCCCAGATAGTCCATATAGAAATGGTTCAGATATTTCATGTCATTTCGGAAAGATTCCTTGATACAGAGATATTTGGGAATCATAACCCTTACATCAAAATACTGCTTGTCAAAGCATTTCGGAAGAGAGCCGACTACGTCCGCCAGACCCCCTGTCTTAATAAAAGGAACCGCTTCTGAAGCTATAAAAAGAATTTTTTTCATCCTGCTACCTCCCATTCATCTCATTGCCGGACAAATCCCCAATTTGAGCCCCCTTGTCCAGATATACTGCTATTATACAATAGATTTATACATTTAGAAAGGTAGTATTATGATTTTTTGTCTGATTCTTTCTGAAACAGGCCTGCCGCTCTCCTCTCAAAGCTGCCGTCCTGCCCGCCTTCTGACTACGAGATCCGCTTGTAATCGAGCCGGATTTTATCGGCAATCAGCGCAATAAATTCGGAATTTGTCGGCTTTCCCTTCCCGGTGCTTACGGTATAGCCGAACAGATCATTGATGGTATCCATCTCCCCTCTGTTCCATGCTACTTCGATGGCATGGCGGATGGCTCTCTCTACACGGCTCGGCGTGGTCGCATGCTTCTTTGCAATGGTCGGATACAGGATCTTCGTGACAGAAGCTAACATCTCCTGATCCTTCACTGAAATGATAATGGCATCCCGCAGATACTGATACCCTTTAATGTGGGCGGGGATACCGATTTCGTGGAGCATCTGGGTTACGTCGTTTTCCAGATTCTGCTCCATGTACTCCGCCTTATTGACATAAGGCTTCACTTTTCTGCTTCCCGACAGCATTGTCGTTTTATTCTTATATCCCGTCAGCCTTCGCAGCTTATCGAGTATGATCTCTTTTGTAAACGGTTTCATGATATAGTAGCTGGCGCCCAGCTTGAACGCCTCCGCTGTCAGATTTTCACTGCCTGCGGCTGTTACCATGATAAAGGATGTGCTGTCCTTCATCTCCGTATTGCTCTTGATTTTCTCCATGACAGATATTCCGTCCATTCCCGGCATGACAATATCCATTAATACGACATCTGGTCTGGTCTTCAAAATCATGTTGTACGCTTCGTTGCCATTATCCGCCTTTCCGACGATATGGTAATCCTTTTCTCCCTCCAGTATTTCGCCAAGCAGCTCCAAAGTCTGCCTGTTATCATCCGCAATCGCAATGTTTAATTCTGCCATGCTTCATACTCCTCCTAACTTTTTCTCCGTAACGATTATAAGCTTGTAAAAACTGCCCTTGCAATGATATTAAGACGCAAATTTCGACAGCTCTACCCGTATCTCATGTTCCTTTCCTCCTCCCGTTTCGGCAGCTCTCCCGCAAAAGCCTGCCTCTGTTCTCAGGGCAGGCCGTGTGAAAGCTCCTTTTTTTCCTATTGTATCTGTTTCCGGCTTCTCAATGCTGTGCTGTTTCGTCCGAAATCTGCCTTCCCTCGTGATTTATGTGAAAATTGTCCTTTTTAATCAGCTCTGAAATAGGAACCAGCTCATATCCCTTGCTTTGAAGTCCTGTGATCACTGCCTCCAGTGCCTGAGGTGTATATTTTGCCCCATTGTGCATAAGGATAATGGAGCCGTTTCCCAGGTGTTTGTGATTTACTACCTTATCTACGATGGAGTCTGCACCGTAGTCCTTCCAGTCCAGACTGTCAATATCCCACTGTACGGGGTAATAGCCCATGGAATCAGCAACAGCAACTACCTCGTTGTCGTAATCCCCGTAGGGCGGCCGAAACAGTGTCATATCTGTCCCTGTAAGTTCCTTCACCCGGTCATGCACCTTCTGAATTTCACTCTGAATCTCTGTCTCGCTTAACTGGCTCATGTTTTTGTGGTTTTCACTGTGGTTTCCAAGGTCATGGCCCTGGCTGGCTATGTACTTTACATCCTCCGGAAATTTTTCTACCCATCCCCCTGTCATAAAGAACGTAACCTTCACATTGTGCTTTGCCAGAATGTCCATTATCTGTCTGGTATCCTCGTTTCCCCATGGAAGCGGTTACCTGCGGCAGTCCTGTAACCGCAAAAAGCCCCGCCAGAAAGCGGTTTGTCCGCTCCCTGACGGGGCTTTATCTTTCGTATGGCTATTCTGTTTTTACTTTCTGTCTGTCTGCGTTTCAGCCTCCCCCTTCTCATTTGGAAGGAGCACATTCAGCAGAATGGCAACCAGAGCCGCCGGCACAATTCCAGAGCCTCCAAAAATAAGCTGCACTCCCTGGGGAAGATGGGAGAGCACCCCGCTGTTGGCTCCGATGCCATATCCGAGTCCAAGAGCCACAGATACAATCGTAATGCTCCTTGGCGTTAAAGGCTTCTTTGTGATAAGCTGAATTCCGCTCATGACAATGGATGAGAACATCATGACGGCTGCCCCGCCCAGCACGCTCTGAGGCATAATGGAAATCAGGGCCGCAAGCTTTGGGAGAAGCCCGCACAGAATCAGGAAAACAGCTCCTGTGGCAAGGGCAAAGCGGTTTACGATCTTTGTCATGGTCACAAGCCCCACATTCTGGCTGAAGGAGGTGTTGGGAAGAACGCCGAAGAGAGCTGCAAAAGCGGAGCCAAGGCCATCGCAGATAATTCCGCCGGACAGCTCTGTGTCTGTGGCCTCGCGGCCCATTCCTCCCTCTGTCACGCCGGAGATGTCTCCCACTGTCTCAACTGCCGTCACGATAAACATAATCATCACCGGGATTACGGCACGCCAGTCAAACACAGGCTTAACAGGCATGAGCCTGGGGATGGACACCCAGCCGGCCTCAGCTACCTTGTCCCAGTTGAGAACCCAGGCCTTCGTGTACTCCACGCCCTCAGCCGTGACACCGACAGTTGGAAGCATAAGTCCCATAATCGCTGATGCAACATAGCCCACGATGATTCCGATCAGAATGGAAGAGGAGCTTGTCATGCCCTTTGTCCCATGCTTTAAAACAATAATCACAACTAAAACCAGGGTTCCGAGAAAGAGGTTTTCAAGGCTTCCAAAATCCGGCGCCTTATCCCCTCCTCCAAAAGAATTGACGCCTACAGCTATCAGGGACAGTCCGATGGAGAGCACGACGGTTCCCGTCACCAGTGCCGGGAAAAACCGGCGAAGAGGCTTCAGGAAAAAACCCAGGATTCCCTCGAAAATTCCGCCCAGAATCGAGGCCATCATGATCGCCCCATAGGAGAGAATTCCTCCTCCCATCACACCCACAACGCTGTTAAATACGCCGATAAAGCCGGAGCTGGTTCCCATGATAATTGGAACTTTTCCGCCCACCGGGCCGATGGCATAGAGCTGAACCAGTGTCACGATTCCCGCCACCAGCATGGCATTCTGAAGCAGATCCACCTGAAGGCCGGCAAATTCCTGCGTATTGGCCAGGCCGCAGGCACCTGTGATAATCAGAAGAGGGGTAAGGTTTCCGACAAACATTGCCAGTACGTGCTGAAGTCCGAGAGGAATTGCTTTTCTGAGGGGAAGCTTCCCATAAAAGTCATACTCAGCTCCCTTTGTTTCCTTTTCACTCATTCTCATTTTCTCCTTTGAATTTTTACGTTTTCTTAACACAGCCTTAACAGTATACCGTATTTCTCTTTCCATGTACACAAAGGAGCTTTATTTTATTCATTAATTTTAATAATGGGATTTTCTATGAACTGCTTATAAATTGCCCTGCACAGCCGCATCCTTGCCCCTCCCCATGCCGCGTCAAAGGAAAGAGCCACCTGAGGCTTCTCTGTCTCCACGCAGTAAATAGGAAGCTTTCTGTCCTTTACCTGATAGTCCCTGCCCTGCCCTCCTGCGGAAAAAATCTGCCCGGACGAGGCCGGAGAAAGGGCTGCCTTTTCATAGAGCCGTGTGATGCATCCGATGGAGAGAAGAACAAGAAATACCCAGAACAGCGCATTTTCCGGAAGGCACGGCAGGCTGAGCCGCCTGTTTCTCTGTCGGCCCTTCTGCTCTGAATCCCCGGCCGTTTTCTGCCGCAGCGGCTTCCCTGTTTCCCCGGAAAGCGGCATCAGACGGCCTGGCCCGCCGGCGTCTTTCTTTCTGCTGCTGCGTCTGCTTTTCCTCTCACTGTCCCTGAAAAATAAAAACCTCATTGTTTTTCCTCGGCAAAAAGCTGTTATTACCATGTTACGCAGCTCTTATTTCCCCTAGAACGTTTCAGACATGGAATCCGGCCTGAGGCACGCCTGAAATTTTTGACCTTTAATCCTGATAACGGGACTTCAGTAGGGCGATCTCTCTGGCATAGCCGTCCAGATCGTTTGGTGTTTCCAGATAAAAGGGCAGGCGCTTAAGCGCCGGATGGTTGATCACCCGCACAAGGGCCTCCAGCCCTATCTGTCCCTCCCCGATTCTGGCATGGCGGTCCTTGTGGGCACCCAGGGGATTCTGGCTGTCATTCAGATGGATGGCTTTAAGCCTGGAAAGGCCGATCACCCGGTCAAATTCTGTCAGCACCTCATCCAGATGGTTTACAATGTCATATCCCCCATCCCAGACATGGCAGGTGTCCAGGCAGACGCCCATCTTTTCACTGAGCGCTACCCGATCAAGGATCTCCCGAAGCTCCTCAAAGCTCCTTCCCACCTCGCTCCCCTTGCCGGCCATAGTTTCCAGAAGTACGGTGGTGGTCTGCTCCGGCTTCAGAATCGCGTTGAGCATGCCGGCAATGTATTCAATCCCTGTCTCCACTCCCTGCTTCACATGGCTGCCCGGATGGAAGTTGTAGAGGTTTCCCGGTGTAAACTCCATCCTTCTCAGGTCATCCTCCATGGTGTTTCTGGCAAACACCCGGATGCTCTCATCTGCCGAGCAGCCGTTGAGGGTATAGGGGGCGTGGGCCAGCAGGGGAACAATGTCCTCCTGGCGTGAAAATTCCAGAAATGCCCTCACGTCCTCCGGGTCGATTTCTTTTGCATTTCCTCCCCGGGGATTCCTTGTAAAAAACTGGAAGGTTCCGGCATCAATCTTTTTTGCCTCCCTTCCCATCGCCAGATACCCTTTGGCCGATGAGAGATGGCACCCGATTCTAAGCATGGTCTCTTCCTCCTTTTCTCCTGTCATTTTTTCTGTGATTTTCTCTGTCGTTTTCTCTGTCCTGCAGTTCCTGCTTTCCTGCTCTCCCTCTGCCTCCTGTCCGCCCTGCTCCCCGGATCGGCGTTACAGCCGACACCGCTATGGCAATGAGAATCACTGCCGCAGCGATCTGAAGAAAAATACTGAGCCCTGTCCAGTGCTCAATAATAAAATTTTCAGGGTGAGAGCCAAACAGCTGCTCCAGTGTCCCCGCCACGTCGCTGTTTCCTGCCTGTTTATTGATCATCGCGTAAAAAGTAACAGCCGGATTCATAAGAAGCAGATAAAGGCTTCCCCCTGATGTGGCCTGTCTTGTCACACTGTCAACGGCAGTCATATAGCTGCTGATCTCATTCTGGGACATCCGGTAGGTAAACACATTGACGGCATAGGTACCAGCTACCAGAAACACAATGGTGACGTAGGAGCATACATTTGCCATGGTGGAGCGCTTAAACAGAGAGGAAAAAAACACTCCGATGCCCCCTGACAGCAGCGCTACCGTGACAAAGCACAGGAGCAAAAGGGCCATGTCTGTCACAGTAATTCCTCCGTACACAAATACCAGAGCAAGGGCAGGAAAGCTGGACAGCACCAGAAGCAGCATGGAAGTAAAGGCCGCGGCCAGCTTGCCCAGCACAATTTCCCCGGGCTTCATAGTTGTGGTCAGCATCAAATCAAGGGTCTGCCTCTCCCTCTCTCCGCTGATACTGTTGGAGGTCATGGCCGGCATAATGAACATGAGCATGGCAAACTCGATGGAAGCCACAAACACATACAGTTCAAGAAATCTCGAATACTGGATCTCCGCCGTCATCTTCACCTGATCCACCACGGAATACATATTAAAAAGCGCAACTGCGCTGAGGATTCCATTAAAAATAAGCAGAACCATGGCCATACGGATGCTTCTGCTGCTCACCTTCAGCTCTCTTTTATAAACCGGGTTCATTTTCATGTATCAGCACCGCCTTTTCACCTGCATGGTCTGTAATCTGCATAAAGATGGTTTCCAGGCTCCCCTTCTCCCGCATGAAGCCGCTCACCATTACGTCCGCGTCCACAAGCTGCTGGAGAAGCAGGGCCTCATCCTGCCTGTCCCCGTTAAACCCCACCTTGATCTCCTCTCCCTTTAAAGAAATGGTCTGAACACAGGGATGGCTCCGCAGAATCGCCATAGCCGTTTCCCGTCCTCTGTATATGGAAATCAGCAGCGGATTGGAGGAATTGACCTTTTCCAGGATCTGATCCATGCTTCCGGTAAGCACCATTCTCCCCTGTTCAATAATCCCAATGCTTGTGCACATCTCAGACAGCTCAGAGAGAATATGGGAGCTGACGAGAAGCGTTTTTCCCTGTTCCCGCAGCTCCTTTAAAATTCCGGTGAACTCCAGCCTTGTCCTGGGATCGAGGCCGGAGGCCGGCTCATCTAACACCACAAGCTCCGGATCATGGATCAGAGCTCTTGCCAGGCAGAGCCTCTGTTTCATTCCCCTGGAAAGGCCGTCCACAAAGAAATCTGCCTTGTCCTCCAGCTTCATCTGCTCCAGCAGTGTTTCACACCGTCTTCTGGCACCCATTCCCTCCAGCCCGTAGCAGGAAGCAAAAAATTCCATATATTCGGATACCTTCAGGTTATCATAGACACCGAAGGAGTCCGGCACATAACCCATTTTTTCCTTCAGGCATCTCTGTTCCCGTATCCCGTCCATTCCGTCTATGACAATGCTGCCGCTGTCCGGCGCCAGCAGTCCGGTGATAATTTTAATTGTAGTGGTCTTTCCGGCTCCGTTGGGCCCTACAAAGCCGAACAGCTCCCCCTTCCCTATCGTCATGTTCAGGCCGTCCAGGGCCTGAAAGTTTCCGTATTTCTTGCGCAGATCTCTGATTTCCAGCATTAACTTTCCCTCCCTGTGACATAGAGTACCGGGAGTATCATGTTCCAGGCCGTATCACTCTTTGCCTCTCCCGAATATCTGACTGTGATGGAATTAGACGGTGACAGGTAGGGCCTCAGCTCCTCTTTCGTGTACACGGTCTTTGTCAGATCCTTCCTGTCATTTCTTCCCGTTTCGTAGTTGTAAAAGTACATTGAGCCGTCAAACTTTTCCAGATACTGATACCTTGGATTATCCACAAACTCCGGTGAAATCCAGTCCATCGTCAGACTGTCGATTTCCAGATTGCTTCCCAGGAAATACTCAAGCACCAGAGGCTCTGAGGGTTCTCCCACATACACTGTATTTCCCCTCTGGTCATAGCTGCCGGAGCGAATCTTCGGGTACTGCTCCAGAGCACAGCGGTAGGTCCTTCCATCCGCTTTCTGGTTTACGGGAATCCTGGCTGTGGTTAATGTGAGTCCCTCTGTCTCAAAAGTGTCTGACGCCAGGAAATCAGGCTTCTCCTCTTCCGAATGGAACGCGATCAGCCTGGCATCTGAAAAGTATTCGTTCATATCAGAATCCAGATAAAACGTAAGGAGCTTAGACTTATCCTGTGACTCCAGATATTTTTCATCCGATATATCCGCCCGGCTGTACTGGTCTGCTCCTGTGACCATCTCTGCGAGGGCATATTTGTAAGAGACAGGAAATGTCAGTACCTCCAGTCCGTCCAGCTCTTTCTTCTCACCCGGTTCCATATCGCCCAGAAAAACCGCCTTCCCATAGAGAAGCAGCATGGCGTTTTCTATCCTCATGTCAGAATGATTCACAATGGTGCCGGAAATCTTTCCGTCGTAAAAGGTGACTGAGCTGGAAGGCGCCCTGTTTTCCAGCCCCTCCTTCTTTTTCAGGACAAATAATCCGGGCTCAAAAGCCACAGAATCCCTCACCCGGATCTCTGTCTTAGCCTCATCCAGGGAAACAGCAGTCTGATATCTCTCCCTTCCTGTGAATACAGCCGACTTATTTGACTCATAAAAATAGTTTTTGGTGACAGGGCGCACCGTATATTCCGGATTCAGCTCTACTGTATACGGCGTATTGTAGGGGCTCCGCACATCAATATAGGTTTCCCGCTCCACCTCATCATCGCCATAGCTCTCCACCGTCGCATAGGTAAAAAACGGAGCCGTAAACCTTGTTTTTGCCCCCATGGCGTAAATCACCCCTGTAAATATCACTGCCAGCACAGCCACGCTCACCATGTAGTAATTCTGGCAGGACTTCCGTTTCAGATAGAGATAGAGGACCGGGCCAATCAGGACAATATACACCAGAATTACCGCCGTATAGAGGCCTACCTTCGGCAGGCGCGCCACATTCCCCGTATTAATCAGTGACTGAATGGAGTAATACAGGTTGGACAGGCTGTAATACTGGTCCTGAGCCAAATACTGAATTGTTTCCTTTCCCATGATCTGCTGAAACAGCCCCTCCAGGACAACAGGATTCTGCGCGCACACTTCTGCAATATCCGCCAGCCCAAAGGCGGTGAACACAATCTGCCCGTTTCCCTGATTCTTTTTTGTCACAACAGAGGTACTGCCGCTTGAGAGGACCACACGTCCTTCCTTTACCCCAAAATCCACACAGTCAGCAGACACCATGACAGCCCGGCTGTCCTCCTCGGGACCGCTCAGTTCTATTTCCCTGCTGCTGATATTTCCAGCATCCGCTTCCAGAAACCTGCTTCCCAGTCTTCCCAGATTCTTCTCAAGCTGAGCTCCTGTTCCGAAAAGAAGGGTTCCCCCTTCCTCCACCCAGGAAAAGACAGCCTCCTCCTGCTCCTGTGTCAGAGTATTCCAGTCAAAATCATCTACCACAACCAGGTCAAACTGATCAAGTCCCAGCTCATTTTCCGGGATCTTTTCCGCTGTCAGCGGAACAAGCCTTGTCCTCAGCGTCCCGTAATTGAATCCGGCATCGTCCAGATAATCCAGACTGTCCGGATCGTCGCTGAGGGCTCCCACAAACATCACAGCCGATTCGGAGGAAATATCCAGCTTCAGTCTCTTTCTGACAACCTCATTTTCCTCCCAGTCCAGAAGGGAGAGAAAAATCTGATCATTCTCCACACCCAGAGGAACGTAATACTCTTCTGTCTTTTTTTCTCCCGGCTTTAACTCCACCGGATACTCATACTGGTATACCTCCATGTTGGATTCCAGGGTAAGAATTCTGAGAGTGCCTGTGAATGCGCTCCCTTTTTCGTTGGAATAGGATACCTCTATGGGAAGATACCTTCCTTCCCTGGCCTCGCCTCCAAAGCCATAGTCCGCCTCTACGGTTACCTGGCTGCCCCCCTCTGTGAAAGCCCCTGAGGCGTAAGCTGTCAGGCCGGCTTTTGGAGCGGACAGGCCCAGAATGAGACAGAGCAGGAAAAGGGCAAAAAATGTTCCCTTTTCTCGTTTTTTTCTGCTGCCTTTCCCTTCCGCTGTCGCTTTGCCCATCTTTTTTTGCGCCTCCCGATTTTCCATCAATTCCTGATGTATTATTTTCTCACACTTCCCCGCCCGGAAAGTTTCCCTGCTGTCTGCCCGGCCTTCTACTGGGCTACCTCGAAGTTTTCTTTATTGACGTCAAAATGCACTTTGAGCTTGACGGTAAATACCGTCCCGTCCAGATCGCTCTTCACCTGGATTGTCCCTCCGTGCATGTCCACCACGCTCTTGGCAATGGCGAGTCCAAGCCCTGTGCCCCCGGTATGGGTGGAGCGAGACTGCTCCACACGGTAAAATTTGTTGAATATCAAAGGCAGCTCATCAGCCGGAATCACGTATCCGTAGTTCGTTACAGAGACAGACACGACCTCATCGCCTGCGTGAATCTGCACCAGTACCCGCTTTCCGTCTGCCCCGTATTTGATGGCATTGTTGATCAGATTGTCAAACAGCCGGGCCAGAAGGTTTCCATCTGCGTCAATCACCTTGGCAGGCACATTGCTGTGCAGCTCATAGGACAGGTTTCTGTCTACAAAGTTGGGATAGAACTCCTCCAGCAACTGTCCCAGCAGCTTGACAATATCCACTTTTCCCACATGCATCGAGAGCTTGCCGTAATTCATCTTGGTAAATCCAAACAGATCCTCGATGAGCTTTTCCAGCCTTTTGGCTTTCGCATAGGCGATATCGATGTACTTCTTCTGGATCTCAGGCGGAAGCTCGGTTTTTCCCGATAAAAGCTCCAGATATCCGATAATGGAGGTGAGGGGCGTCCTGAGATCGTGGGCCACATTGGTGATCAGCTCATTTTTCGTCCGCTCAGCCTCCCTCTCCTTTTCCATCAGCCGCCGGATGTCTTCCACCATACGGTTCAGGTTGACAGCCATGGCCGTAAATTCATCATCTCCCTTTACCTCGATATTCGTGTTCAGATCTCCCTCGGAAATATCACGGATTGCAGTGGAAATCCTGGACAGATACTTCAGATGCTTTTCCTGCAGCCTCAGAAAAATCAGAGAAAAGATCCCGATCCCTGCCAGCACATAGAGCAGAGCCATGATCGGTCCCAGATTCATAAGTTCCAGAAGGAACGAATCTGATTCCATCCGTCTGAGATATTCCGCCACCATGCTCACATTTGCAATCAGAAAAATCTCTATCAGGCAGGTGAGAAGTGTGGCATAAACTATATTTGTCACTGTGCGCGCCCGAAAGCGCCTGCTCATATCACTATTTTTCAATTTTGTATCCTACCCCCCAGACGGTAGTGATGATTTTGTTCTGCCGCGTGTCCTCCTTCATCTTGCCCCGGAGGCGGCGGATATGTACCATGACCGTATTATTGGCCTCATAGACCTTTTCATTCCAGACCTTTTCAAAAATCTCATCTGTGCTGAACACACGGCCCGGATTGGAGGCTAACAGATAGAGAATGTCAAATTCGATCGGGGTGAGCTTAATCTCCTCGTCATACACGGTGACCTTGTGATTGTCCTTGTTGATGACAAGGCCCCTGATGGAAATCTCATTTTTCGCGCCCTGCAGCGCGCTGCTCTGCGGATTCAGCTGCGTGTAGCGGCGCAGCTGGGATTTCACCCTGGCCGTCAGCTCCAGAGGGTTGAAGGGCTTTACCACATAGTCGTCGGCCCCTGTCCCCAGTCCCAGAATTTTGTCCAGATCGGTGGAGCGCGCGCTCAGCATGATGATGGGGATATTGTTTGTTTCCCGGATCTTCCTGCACATTTCCAGGCCGTCCATTCCCGGCATCATAATATCCAGAAGCACCAGGTGGATGTTCTCCCTGTCGAGAATGTCAAGACCCTCCTTTGCATTCTCCGCCTTAAAAACCCTGTATCCGTCGCTGACCAGATAGATCTCTACCAAATCTGCGATCTCCTTCTCGTCATCCACTACCAGTATATTAATTTCTGCCATGAAAAAACCTCCCTTGTCTGTATGCTGAGCCTTCCGCGTCTTTCTGCTCTCCCGCTTCCTCCGATCGCAGCCGACTTTAACAACAGTTTACCATAAGAGCGGAAAAATTGCTTTACTTTTCTCTTACATTTGAGCAAAGATGGCAGACCCGCATCAGCTCCCCTCCATCACGAGTGAGAAGCTTGCCTGCTTTTCGCGTCTGGCACGGCTTGGAGGCAGGCATTTCCAGCGGGAAATCCGGCCTTACCTCTTCTTTCAGATGGAAAAAGAAGGAAAAGAAGGAAAGCCCGCCGTCAGACAGGCCCTGACTCTGGGCTGTGTCTGACGGCGGGCTTTCTCTCTCTTTTTACTGCTCTCTGGGAATGAATACGCGCCTGTTGGCAGGATCCGCGGACTCCTCCACGGCCTTTGCAGCCTGAATGGCTTCCTCACAGAACTGTTCCTGCGCATTGACCTTCTGGCGTCCCCTCAGAGATTTTCTGACATAGGTTCCATCGGCCTGCAGAAGATAGGCCTTCACATTGTCTGCAAGCTGTACGTCCAGGATATGGATCAGACGTTCCTTTAGCCTCTCATCCTCCACCGGGAACAGGATCTCCACACGGCGGTCCAGATTCCTGGGCATCCAGTCTGCGCTTCCCATATAGACCTCCTGGTTTCCGCCGTTCTCAAACAGGAAGATACGGCTGTGCTCCAGGAAATTGCCCACAATGGAGTGCACTTCGATATTCTCGCTGAGTCCCGGCACTCCCGCCTTCAGGCAGCAGATTCCCCTGACAATCAGCTGGATCTTTACGCCTGCACAGGAGGCTTCGTAAAGATTTGCGATAATCTCCTTATCGCAGAGGGAATTCATCTTGGCTGCTATCCTGGCATGTCTTCCCTCCCTGGCAGACTTGATCTCTCTCTGAATCAGGCGCAGGAACTTGCCCCGCAGCCAGAGAGGAGCCAGTGAAAGCTTGTTCCAGCCAAGAGGCTCCGAGTAGCCGGACAGCATATTGAACACGGCTGTGGCGTCCTCGCCGATCTGGCGGCTGCAGGTGAAGAGGCCGCAGTCTGTGTAGAGCTTGGCTGTGGAATCATTGTAGTTTCCCGTTCCCAGATGAACATAGCGGCGGATTCCGTCCTCTTCCTTTCTGACAACCAGCGTGATCTTGCTGTGGGTCTTGAGTCCCAGAAGGCCGTAGATAACATGGCAGCCGGCCTTCTCAAGCATTTTGGCCCAGTTAATATTATTCTCCTCGTCAAAGCGGGCCTTCAGCTCCACTAACACCGACACCTGCTTTCCATTGTCCGCAGCCTCGGCCAGGGCCGCAATGATCGGAGAATTTCCGCTGACCCGGTAGAGTGTCTGCTTGATGGCCAGAACCTCCGGATCTCTGGCCGCCTTCTTTATGAAGTTTACCACAGGCTCAAAGGTTTCAAAGGGATGGGTTAACAGGATGTCGCCCTTCCTGATGTTTGTGAAAATATCGTCGTCGTTCATCAGAGCCGGAACCGGCTGAGGCGTATAGCCGGGAGCCTTGAAGCGGTCGAATCCCGGAAGGCCGTATACCTTCATCAGCACAGTCAGATCCAGGGGCCCGCTGATCTCGTAGATCTCGTCGTTTGTCACCTTCAGCTCTTTTTTCAGAATCTTTAACAGCCTCTTGTCCGCCTTCTCCTCAATGTCCAGGCGGATGGCCTCTCCCCACTGGCGCTTCTTGAGCTGGCGCTCAATCTCCTTTAACAGATCCTCCGCCTCGTCCTCGTCAATGCTCAGATCCGCATTTCTCATGACGCGGAAGGGGTGGGAACAGATAATGTCATAGTTCAAAAACAGCTTCTCGATGTTCCTCTCAATCACTTCCTCCAGGAAGATAATCGATGCCTGGCCCGGTGCATTTTTCCCTGTCTGTTCCTTTCCTGCACTCTCACTTTTCTCCTCATCATCCTTCTCTTCCATCTCCGGCGGGATAACCACCACGCGGGGAAGGCCGCTGGGAACACGCACCATGGCAAAGTCGATCTCCGAATCCCCCTTTTTCTTCTTCACCAGGGCGGCGATATTCAAGGACTTGTTTCTGATAAGGGGAAACGGCCTTGAGGAGTCCACGGCCATGGGAGTCAGCACCGGGTAAACCATCTCCTCAAAATACCGGTCCACAAAAGCAGCTTCCTGTTTTGTCAGGTTCTCATGGGAAGTGATCACCTTCAGGCCGTTCTGGCGCAGCGCAGGGAGGAGGGAGCGGTTATAAATCCGGTACTGCTCCTCCACCAGCTCATGAGTTTTGATTCCGATGGCCGCAAGCTGCTCTGATGCAGTCATGCCGGCAATATCCGGTTTCGTATAGTTGGCGTGGATCATATCCTTTAACGACGCCACTCGCACCATGAAAAATTCATCCAGGTTGGAGGCTGTAATACTTAAAAATTTCAGCCTGTCAAACAGAGGCGTAGACTTGTCCCTTGCCTCTCCCAGCACTCTGTAGTTAAAGTCCAGCCAGCTCAGTTCACGGTTTACATAATTTTTAGGATCCCAGAATTTCTCGTCATTTGCGGCCATTGTTATACCCTCCTTTTATGTTTCAGCACTGGCTGAATTCCAAAAATTTCTTCAAAAAACTCTGCCGTATTATCGAAAGACGCCCGCTCCAGAATAATGGTTTCCTGGCAGGTGGCAGTAATCAGCAGCTTCCCGTCCTTCACAGCCAGAGACGCGCCGGCCAGCTTCTGCCTCTGGCTCTTGTCCAGGGCATTGGCCAGGCGCAGGATCGCAGTCAGCTTGGCAATCAGGATGGTCACAGCCCGTTTCGTCAGGCCCCTTCCCTCATACTGGGACAGATCCGACTCCAGATGTACCCCGTTGTAGGCAAATTCCTGATTGCAGTAGCGGACTACATTGGCCACAATCTCCCTCTCCAGATGGGAGATTCCGATGATCTCTGTGGCCATGATAATCTGGTAGGAGCTCTGGGTCTCCCTGCTGGAGCTGATAAACTTTCCGCAGTCATGGAGAATCGCCGCTATCCTCAGGAGAAGCCTCTCCCTCTCTCCCAGGCCGTGGTATTTTTTCGTCACATCGAAAAGCTCTGAGGCCATGCGGTCCACTTCCTGAATATGGGCTCCATGGCATTTATAGCGCTTTGCCATATTTCTGGCAGCCGACAGAATATCCCCGTTAAAGTCATGGCGCAGCTTCACCAGCTTTTTCTCCTGGGCATACTCAGCCGCTATCCCATCGCAGAGGCTGACGCCGGGAATCCATACGGTTTCAGCCCCTGTCATCTCCAGTACTCTTCCATAGATGATAGCGCTGGGCACAAGGATCGATGCGTACTCCCGGTCCACTCCGTAATAATCCTCAATCTCCTCCGGCCTCATGGACAGCAGCCGATTGTAGAAGCTCCTGAACTGCTCAGCCGAAACACGGTCTGACTCCATATGGCGGATACCGCTCTTTGCCATAAACAGGATGCTCTCGCCTGTGGCAATCAGGCATTTGATCTCCCGCTCCTTTAAGTAAATGCGCTTAAAGGGATAGAGCTCATTGTCCACGAGCTCCTCCATCACCGGAACCACCTCGCCTGCACTTAGATTCCAGCGGGAAATCATCTCCCTCATGCGCAGTCCCCCCAGAAAAATATTCTGGGTGGATACCAGCATATCCTTGTCAAACAGGGAGATCTGCGTGCTTCCGAAGCCGACATCGATGATTGCCGTACCTTTCTGAACGGTTTTCTGGAAAGCCGCATCCTTGGACGCAACCGCCTTATAGCTCATAAGCCTCAGTTCGGAATTGTTGATGGATTTGACAATCAGGCCTGTACGGACCTGAATCTGATCCAGCACAATCTGGCTGTTTTTCGCCTCCCTCATGGCGCTGGTGGCGTAGGCCCGGTACTCTGTGATCCGGTAGCTCTTCATGATCTCTGTAAAATTTCTCAGAACCTGGCACATCTCCTTGACCAGGCCGTAGCCGATTTTTCCATCATTGTAAGTATCTTTTCCCAAAGCAAGGACGTGGCGCAGGTGATCTACCTCCCGGATGCCGAAGCTCTGGGAGATCTCATAGATTCCCATCTCAAGCTCAAAGGAACCCACGTCGATTGCCGCAAACATTTTAATTGCCATAGCTTCCCTCCTTATTGCTCATTCCTGTTCCCAGAAGGTGCGTGATGAACTGTGCCGCCGTCCTGCCCGACAGGCCGCCGTGGCTTAACTCCCACTGGTTTGCGAGGAGCAGGAGCTCCTCTCTCGGAATCTCTACATGGTATTTTTCAGCCAGAACGCTGACGATGTTCTGAAATTCTTTCTTGTCCGGTGCTCCGTAGTAGATGGTAACACCAAACCGGGCCACCAGGGAGAGCTTTTCCTGAACGGTGTCGTTTTTATGGAGATCGTCATCAAGCTCTCTCTTGTCGCTGAATTTCTCGCGAATCAGATGGCGGCGGTTTGAGGTGGCATAGATCAGCACATTGTCCGGCTTTCTGCCAAGTCCGCCCTCGATCATGGCCTTCAGATATTTATATTCGATCTCGTACTCCTCAAAGGAGAGATCGTCCATGTATACAATAAATTTATAGTTTCTGTCCTTGATCTGTTCCAGAATATCGGACAGGCATTGAAACTGGTGCTTGTAGACCTCAATCATGCGCAGGCCTCTGTCATAGTACTCATTGAGAATCGCCTTAATGCTCGAGGATTTTCCGGTGCCGCTGTCTCCAAAGAGAAGCACGTTGTTTGCCTCTCTCCCCTCGATGAAGGCCTCCGTATTTTCCACCAGCTTTTTCTTCTGCCGCTCATAGCCCACCAGATCTCTGAGGTACACATGCTCCACGCTGGTGATGGGCTCTATTGTCACATCGCCTTCCTCCCCGGTGACGCGGAATGCCTTGTTGAGTCCGAATTTTCCCACGCCGAATTCCCGGTAAAATTCAGCGGTCCTGCTTCGAAATTCCTCATCGCTTCCGGCCTTTCCCAGAGCCTTGGAGAGTTCCACAATCCGGCTGCGGATACGGCTGTTGAAACAGCGGCCTTTTTGGGAGCGGCCGCGGTAGCTGCCAATCACTGCCCACAAGCCAAAATCCTCTCCCTCTTCGCTTCTCTGGTCAAGGAGCCTCAGATCATAGGAAAACAGCCGTCTGAATACAGCAAAATCGTAAAGTGCCAGTTCACTCAGGCTTCCTTTTGCCTCCCCCCGGATTTCACATGCCACACTGTAGGCATTTTCGTCAATGGCCAGGCAGAGAGCCAGAAAACAGTGCCACAGGTTTCCCTCAAACCCGTACGCATCAGCCAGCTCAATCAGGCTTCCTGCACACCAGGCGGACTCCTCTGTGAATCCTTCTCCTCTCTCTTCCTCCAGAAGGCTGCCCATCCGCTGGAACAGCTCTCCGTATTTTAAATTTCTGTATAGTATCAGACTGTTTCTCATCCTGCTCTTCCTCTCCTTTCCCGGGCCTTTACCTGATTTTTTCCGTCCATTTACCGGAATTTTACAAAACGAGGAGCCTCCCTCAGCCTGCATCATCCGGCAAAAATGCCTGCCTTGCTTCGGGCGCTCCTCGTCTCATCACCGGCCGTTTTTGCCGTCTGGTTCTATCTGATTCTATTTTCTCTAAAGCAGCTTCCTCATGGCCCCTCTCAGAGAGGCTAAGGGGACGCTTTCTGCGGTCTGGCTGCCGGCCGCAGAATCAGAATATGTAAACACTCTTAATAATTACCCAGTATCCTCATATGATTGGCCTCCCCGGCCACAGAACGCAGGGCATTAATCATATCAGGATCGTCCAGATTTCCCTCAATATCCACGAAGAACCGGTACTCCCAGTTTCTTCCCGGAATCGGGCGGGATTCAATCATCTGCATATTCAGATGGCTGAACGCAAAGTGATTCAGCATGTTATAGAGAGTGCCGCTCTCGTGGGGCAGCTCAAAGCAGATGCTCACCCGATTGGCCGCCTCCCGGTAAACGGGCTTTCTGGACAGAATCAGAAAGCGGGTGGTATTATTCTGACTGGAATTAATTCCCTCCGCCAGAATTTTAAGTCCATAGATCTTCGCTGCCTCGGCGCTGGCTACAGCAGCCTGGGTGCGGTCATTCTCATCCTTTACCCGCTTTGCCGCCACGGCATTGTTCTCCACGCTCACCTGCTTCCAGTCTCTTCTGGCATTCAGATACTCTGCCGACTGCATCAGGGCCTGGGGGTGGGCAGACACGGTCCGGATGTCGGAAAGCTCTGCGTCCCCGGTGCCTAACAGGCAGTGGCAGACCGGCACAAACACTTCTGCCACAATGTAATTCTCATACTTGAGAAGGAGATCATAATTGTCCGTCACAGCTCCTGCCGAGGAGTTCTCGATGGGAAGGACTGCATAGTCTGCATCGCCCTCATACACGGCCTTTGCTGCATCCTCGAACCGGCGCACATGGAACATGTCTGCTCCCTCCCCGAAATACCGGAGCACCGCTGCATGGCTGTAGGCTCCCTCCAGCCCCTGGTACACGACCCGGACGCCCTTCTTTTCAATGTCCTTCACCTTCTGAAACCCGAAATCCAGGGCCGTCTGTCCATTCTGCATCAGCCGGTACTGGTAGCGGCGGCTCAGCGTCATCATCTGCAGGAACAGTTCTCCCACCGCCTGCTTCATAAATTCTCCATCCGCCATGGCGGTGACAGTCTCTATCTTTTCTTTTTCCCTCTGGGGATCATAGACAGCCTTTCCTGTCTGTATCTTGAACTGGGCCACATCGGCGCAGAGCTTCATCCGCTCCTCAAACAGCCTGACGATCTCGCCGTCAATTTTGTCCAGCTTCTTCCTTATTTCCTGTAAGTCCATGCTGCTCTCTCTCCAACATCTCAAGTATTCGCTCCCGCGTATAGGCTCCCGGGAATTTTCTCTGCTCCGGCGAAAGCTCCTTTACGATAAAGGGCTCCCCAAACTCAATGGTTACATGGGCCGGCCGGATAATCGGGATATGCTTCTCGAAAATATCGGCAGTTCCCGTAATAGCAACCGGGATAACGGGGCATCCCGATTTCTCGGCTATCTTCAGGCTTCCCTCCTTAAAGGGCAAAAGCTCTGTCTCCAACGCATTTCTGTTTCTCGTCCCCTCCGGGAAAATCCAGATGGAAACGCCTCTTTTGATCTTTTCGATTCCCTGAAGGATTGTCTTGAGTCCCTCTTTCACATTTTCCCTGTCCATGAACAGGCAGTTTACCTGCACCATCCACTGGGACAAGAACGGCCATTTTATCATTTCCTTCTTTGCGACAAAGCCGAGAAGGCCTGGCACCGTCGTATAGCCTACCAGGATGTCAAAATAGCTTCTGTGATTGCCCACATAGAGCACAGGACGGTCCGCCGGAATATTCTCAGCTCCCTTTACCGTAACCTTCACGCCGGACACCTTTAAAATCACAGAAAATGCCCGCTTTACGATGTTCAGGCTTTTCCACTCCGCTGTTTCCCAGTCCTTCTCTCCCAGCTTTTTTAAGCGGTAGAGGACGCCTGATGAGAACAGCAGAAAGCAGATCAGAAAGCCTGCAACCAGTATAAATCTAATCATGTTTTCACCTCTCTGTCTGTTCTATTATATAGAAAGGAGGACTCAAATACAAGTCAGAAATGTGTAAAATACTTGTTCAGAATCCTGTTTTACGGAATTTTCAGAAGGTTTTTAAAAAGAAATGAACATCCCTGCCGCAAATGACGTTTTATCAACAAGTCAGAGCAGCATTTCTGCACCGCCGCCAGTCCTTTGCTCCCTCTTCCCGTCTCCTTCTGCCGCCCCTACAAAAGAGGCGACAGCAGCCGGCTGCACTGCTCTTTAAAGCGCACAGTCAGGCTCCTGGACTGGTAGATATCCATGGTCACCTCCCGGCACTGCTCCAGGTCTTTCTCAAAAGTATCCTCCATCTCCCGGGTGGTCTGGCTGTTGTATATCACCGCATTGACCTCAAAGTTCAGCTCAAAGCTTCTGATGTCCATATTGGCCGTACCGTAGCAGCACACATTCCCGTCCACGCAGACGCCCTTGGCGTGAAGAAATCCGTTCTCATAGGTGTAGCACCTGGCCCCGGCCCGCAGCAGATCTCCCACGTAAGAATAGGTAGCCCAGTAGACGAAGGGGTGATCCGGCTTGCAGGGAATCATCAGTCTTACATCCACTCCGGATCTGGCCGCTATCTGGAGAGCTGACAGCACCGCATCATCCGGCACAAAATAAGGCGTCTGGATATAGATATGCTTCTTTGCCTTATGAAAAAGCTCCAGGTAATTATCCCTGATCTGCCGGTACATGGTATCGGGGCCGCTGGCAATGATCTGGACTCCCACCTCCGGTATGTGAACACAGGAGTATTTTCCGGAATCCTCCCGCATCTGTTCCCGGTCCGTGGGAATATGGGGTTCAAAATATTCTGCATTCTTAAAGAGATTCTCCCCGGCCGCATAGTTCCAGTCCAGCGCAAAGCGGATCTGCAGCCCCAGCACAGCCTCCCCGCAGAATTTCAGGTGCGTATCTCTCCAGTAGCCGAATTTCGGATCCTTAGACACATACTCACGGCCGATATTAAAGCCTCCCACATATCCATACCGCCCGTCTATGACAACAATCTTTCTGTGGTTTCTGTAGTTGACGCGCAGATTCAGCCGCCCGAGCACCGGCGGAAAGAAAATGCCCACCTGTACCCCTGCCCGCCTGAGCCTGTCCCACTGTTTTGCCGGCATAAAGCGGCCGCCCATTCCGTCTGCCAGAATCCGCACCTCCACTCCTTCCTCCGCCTTCCTCTCCAAAATCGGGGCAATGGAGCCGAACACTTCATCATTTTTGATAATATAATACTCGATGTGGATATATCGCCTGGCTGCCTCAAGCTCTCTCCTCAGATCGGCAAATTTTTCCTCACCGTCTGTAAAAATCCGAACCTGGTTGTTGGTGGTAAGCACGCTCCCCGAGGTGTCCAGGTTATAGAGCACAAGGGATTCATAATCTCCCGCCAGCTCTCCCAGCAGAGCCAGATTCCTGCTTTTAATATAGCCTTCCTGGATTCTGGCAGGCAGATTCAGCCGGTCCTCCACCTCCTTGATGCGGAACATCCGGCTTTTTTTGAAGTCCTGGCAGAACAGAAGATAAAAGATAATCCCGAACACAGGGATAAAATTGAGCGCCAGAAGCCAGGCCCAGACGGTCTTCGGATCTCTTCGCTGAAAAAATACGATGCCGACGGACAAAATCAGATTGACGAAAAAAATATGATCAGAAATCCAGACACACACAGCCTGGGCAGTTTCCCAGAAAATCTCTACCATGGCAGGCACGGTTCAGAACACCTCCTCCCAGACGCCAAAAGGGAAATTGGACTATTCTATCAGAATATGCGGCTGTCCATCCCCTCAGGGACGTTTCACAAAGTGTTTCCTGTCAGCGGAACTGGTTTTTCTCCCTGTCATAAGTATATCCGGCCCGGGCCAGTTTTGATACAAGCTCCTCCCTGTCCGCCTCAAAATCCTCGCAGAAGTCATCCAGACTGCTGTAGGAATCACGAAGCTTTGTATTGACAAAGCTCAGGCACATTATCGGGTCCTTTGGTATGATTCTCATTTCTCTTCCTCCTCAAATTCCACGGTGACGTAATAGCCCCTGGCATTCTCCTCAATTTTCTTTACGACGCCGTGATCTGCCTTCAGCCGGTCATTTAACCGGAACAGGCCGGACATGGCCACAGCCGGCTCTATCATATAGTTGACGTTAAAAGGCGTCACCGACTCACTGACCTCCACTACCTGCCCCTCCTTCACCAGTCCCGGGCGTTCCATTTTAAATACAATTTCCTTTTTCATATCCATTCCTCCAAACAAGGCACGCAAGCAGCCCTTTGCCCTGTGGCTCCGGCCTGCTTCTGCCGCCCAAACCAGTCTGCTACCCCGCCTCAATCTGCTACTCCACCTCAATCTCTGTATAGTCCAGCTTCTTCTCCGCCCGAACTGCACGGCCGGCCATGTGCTCAACGGGCTTTTTCAGAAAGGAGGCCCTCATAATCGCATCATTGCCAAACCTGGTCCGTATGGAATCCACCGCATGATCCAGCTTTTCCAGCTTCTCATAGTCTTCCCCTCCGAAAATATTCATCTGCCTGGCGCATCCCTCGTCCCGGATGCGGCTGGTGGAGATTCCCAGAAGGCGGATTGGAGAGCCGTCCCAGAGCTCCTCGAACAGACGGCAGGCCGCCTCGTGGAGCTCTGCGGTGATATTTGTGGGCGTCTCAAACACACTCTGGTGGGAGACGGTCTTCAGGCTGGTGTCCTTGATGGACACAGAGATTCCCTCCGCCTTCACATGGCTGTCCCTGAGCCTTCGCCCCACTGTCTCCGCCAAGGACAAGAGCACCATCCTGGCCGTTCCTGCATCCGTCACGTCAAAGGGGATTGTCGTGCTGTTTCCGTAATTCTTATTGTCCGGCTCCTCCGCTTCCACCACTCCCGCATCCCTGCCGTTGGCAAAATTCCAGATAACCTCCCCATGCTTTTTCAGATGACTGCGCAGAAGCTCCGGATCAGTCCTGGCCAGATCCCCGATAGTGTGTATGCCCAGGCGCTTCAGGCTGCGCTCCGTAGCACCTCCCACGAAAAACAGCTCCCTGACAGGAAGAGGCCACATCTTCTCCTCAATCTCTTCCGGAAACAGCGTGTGAACCAGGTTTGGCTTCTTAAAATCAGAGGCCATTTTAGCCAGCAGCTTATTGGAGGAGACTCCGATATTCACTGTAAAGCCAAGCTCCCTGTAAATCCTCTCCCGTATAGCCTCCGCTGCCTGCCTTGGCGGACCGAAGAGCTGCTCCATGCCTGTCATATTTACAAAGGCTTCGTCAATGCTGTACTGCTCCACCTCGGGCGAATACTCCCTGAGAAGTCTGATAAAGTCTTCCGACGACTTTCTGTACAGCTGATAGTTGGCCGGCACCAGCTTCAGGCCGGGACATTTTTTCCTTGCCTCCAGGATAGACTCCCCTGTCCGCACACCGAACTTCTTGGCTGACTGAGACTTTGCGAGAATAATTCCCCTTCGGGACTGCCTGTCGCCCCCGACGGCGCACAGCTCCTCCCTGAGATCTACCGTTCCCCCCAGATGCCTCAGCCGATACACCGCCTCCCAGGACAGAAATGCACTGTTTACGTCTACATGAAAAATAACCGGCCTTACCTGTGGATTACTCAAGTCTCTTCACCTCACGATTCTGCTCAACTGATAGAATGATACAACAATTTTTGCGGGGGCGGTTTCTTAGCTATGGAACCCTCCTGCTGAGCGGTTTACTTGCTGTGCGGCCCTCCTGCCGTACGGTTCCTTCGCTATGCGTCGTTTTCAGTGAAATCTTTACTGCTCTCTTTTCTGAAATTATAGCAGAGGAGAGGTGGATGTTCAATCAGGGCATATAAAAATAAAGAAGGGAAATGCAGCCAGGGGGCTCTGTTTTTTGCAGGCCCCCATAGGGAAAACTCATGACCAGTACGCTCCCCCCTGAACAGGACATCACTTTTTCTGATTGTTTTTGCATCTGTCTTGCAGGAATTGGCTGTATGGCTTATACTAGAATGAGTTGCGGCAGAATGTGTATTTTCAGGTAAATTTCCCATATCAGAGGTCTGTTCTCTATTAGATATATACCGTCTGCCAATATGAAACTTCCTTTCTTTCCGCCTTTTCCGTGAGGCAGGGCAGATTCTTTCTGTTTCGGCAGGAAGCAGGAAGTCGGTTTTCTGTCTCTGTCTGCCCCGCCGAGCAAATAAGCCGGGCAGGGATGAGCGCTCGCCTCAGTTTCTGCCTTACCTGCAGCTAAAAAACGGGACAGGCTTTCCTGCCCCCTCGGACACAGATATGAAACGAAACATAAATTTTTAGATCTGGAGATGTACTTATGGTAGCTAATCTAACACTGGCAGCCTTTCTCGGCGGACTTGTCGTCAGCCTGGTATTCGGTTTTCCTCTGGTATGCGCTCTGCTTTTCGGACTGGTTCTTTTTATCGCCTATGCCCGGTATATGAAGATCGGCGTCCGGAACATTGCCATGCTGCTTGCTGTGGGAATAAAAAAATCAAAAAATATCCTCATGATTTTTATTCTGATCGGCTTTCTCACCGCCCTGTGGCGGGCCTGCGGAACCATTCCCTTCATCGTATTTTACGGGATGAAGCTCATTATCCCTCCATTTTTTATGGTATCCGTATTTTTTCTGTGCTGTTTTGTCTCCTTCCTTATGGGAACCTCTTTCGGTACAGCCAGCACAGTAGGCGTGATCTGCATGATCATGGCAAGATTAAACGGAGCTTCCCCCGTGCTGGTAGGCGGCGCTGTTCTCTCAGGAATCTTTTTCGGAGACCGCTGTTCTCCCATGTCATCCAGCGCCAGCCTGGTGGCTTCCCTGACGGAAACAAAGCTGTATGACAATATCCGGCGGATGTTTCTTTCCTGTATTGTGCCGTTTTTTCTTACCTGCGTTCTGTACCAGCTTCTTGGAGGGCGCGCGGAGAGTTCTTCCGATGTCTCCGGCTTAATGGATGAATTTCACCAGATGTTTGATCTCTCCTGGTACGTCGTCATTCCTGCTGCCGTGATTCTCATTCTCTGTATGCTGAAATGGGATGTTAAGCTGGTAATGGCAATCAGCGCTGTGCTCAGCTTCCTTCTCTGCCTTCTGGTTCAGCACATGGAGGTGAGAGAGGTGATCAGCTGCATGTTTGTAGGCTTCACCCCTGAGGGCGACAGCGAGCTTGTGCCGCTTCTCTCCGGCGGCGGCCTGTTCTCCATGATTAACGTAGGCCTGATTGTTCTGATTTCTTCCTCCTATCTGGGCATCCTGGAGGAAACAGGACTACTCAAAAATATTCAGCGCATACTGGCAGGCATGTCGAAAAAATTCGGCCGTTTTCCCGCCATGTGCGCTGCCGGAATCGCCACTTCCATGTTCAGCTGCAACCAGACACTGGCCTCCATGCTCACCTGTGAACTGTGCAGAGGAGAATATGATAACAAGGAGGAGCTGGCTCTGGATCTGGAGGACTCCGTCATCGTCCTGGCAGCCCTGATTCCCTGGTCCATTGCCGGTTCTGTTCCTCTCGCAACCATCGGAGCCGGAAGCATGAGCTTTCTGTTTGCCTTTTATCTCTATCTGCTTCCCGGGTGGAGGATTCTGACTGAGGCCATCGGAAAGAGGAGATTCAAAAAAAGGGAAAAAACGGGATAGATGGAAAAAGAGAAATGATTAAAAACTGGAAAATAGGGCAGGAAACAGACAGGCAGGGTAAGAAAAAAAAGAAAGTGTAAATCTGTACATCGGGCCCCGGAGCGTCAAGGTGATGCTCCGGGGCCCGATGCCGTTACAGTTTCTTTTCAGACAGGTACTGCAGAAAAGCCTGGCAGCCTTCTGCAATATCGTCATAGGTGACATCAAAGTTGCCGGTATACCACGGGTCAGCGATGTCACGGGGAGAGGCAGAAAAGTCCAGAAGACGGAAGATTTTTCCATCCGGATCGCCTCCGGCAATGCGGCGCATGTTGGAAATATTGCGGGAATCCATGCCCAGAAGATAATCATAGGCAGCGTAATCCTTGCGCGTCATCTGAACAGCGTATTTTCCGGCTGTGGAAATGCCGTATCTGCGCAGCTTCTCACGGGTTCCCGGGTGAACGGGGTTTCCAATCTCCTCCGTGCTGGTGGCAGCGGAAGCGATGAAAAACTCCTGCTCTCTGTGTAATTTTTTTACCATGTCTTTTAGGACAAATTCTGCCATGGGGGAGCGGCAGATGTTGCCGTGGCAAATAAATAAAATTTTTATCATCTATCCTAAACTCCTTGATTTTGCTGGTTTTCCTTGATATTTCAAGGTTTTTCAGAGACTTGCACCTTCTTGCTGTCTCGGCATATCGTAGCATAGTCTGGCATATCTTTGCCCCCAAAAGTAGTACAAAAAGTAGTAAATTGACCTCTATTTTACGGTTTTACTACTCGCCACTTGCAACCCTTTTCAGCTCGCTTTCGGCGTCCTCAAACTTCAAATGGGTGTAGGTGTTCAACGTCACCCCAATGTCCGAATGTCCCATGAGGTATTGTAATGTCTTAGGGTTCATGCCACTCTTTGCCATGTTGGAACAATAAGTGTGTCTGCACACATGCGGCGTTACCTTTGGCATTTGCACCCGGTAAATGCGGTTATACTTCTGGCAGATATGCTGAAAGTATTTTTCCCAGTGCATAGCGACCATCGGCCGTCCGTTCTTATCCAGATACAGAAAGCCCCTCCGCCCGCCGATTATCGGCTCAACCTTTGACTTCGACCTGTTCTCCACAATCTTCTTAAAGCACTCATATACATCATCCGTCATAGGAAGAATCCTGGTGCCGGCATTGGTTTTCGTGTCCTCAATAACATACTCCATTGTCCGTGTCCGTTGAAGCTGATGATTGACATTGATCGTCCGATCCTTCAGATCAATATCCTGGGTGGTCAGCCCAACAAACTCGGAAATACGAAGTCCGGTCTTGAACAGGATATAGATACCTTCATAGTATCTGGAAAAATGCTTATCGTTCTTGACAAATTCCAAAAATGCTCTCTCTTGTTTTCGTGTAATCGCTTCTCTTGTTACGCTGTCATTGACAACTACAGTAGCAAGTTGAAAATCAAATGGATTCTTGCGTATCAAATCATCGTCAACGGCCATTTGAAACGCAGGCCTCACAACACCTCGGATGGAATGGATGGAACTGTAGCCCCTGCCATCCTTCTGCAGCTTAATAAGCCATGCTCTGGCATCGGATATTTTGATTTTGTCAATCCTCTGCTGTCCAAAGCTCTCTTTCGTGATAATGTTGATCACCGTCTTATAACCCGCTTCGGTATTATGACGTACCCCCGTCTTTTGCAAAACATATTTAGTTACAAGTTGGAGAACTGTCATCTCGCCGCCATTTGGCACGATTCCGTCATACAAGTCCCTTTGGATTAGCTTTTCCTTCTCCCGCAGAGAAATATCATCCCGTTTTCCTGCTGGGAGTTTGTCGGTCTTTTCCAGTTTCCAACTATAAACAAATTGCACCTGCCCGTTGGTATCGACATATTTGAAAGCATATCGTCCATCTTTGCGTTGGCTCTCTCCATTGCGGAGAACGCGGTTCTTATTATCTCTCCTTTTTCCGCTCACGATTGTGCTCCTTTCCATGAAAAAGAGCCTCGCACACGATATATTAACATTATACCTAAATTATTCACGGAACAGTATCTGAATTGATAACAATACCATGAATCTGAAAATTGATCCATGCAGCCATAACATCACTCAATTAACCCGTCAAAAGGGTATAA